>ENA-UPTF01000708-UPTF01000708.1-marine-metagenome-genome-assembly--contig:-NODE-708-length-22576-cov-5.025823_pt1 | contig 22576 bp, 20 predicted proteins | sample MGYA00238166_ERZ767019 | MGnify/ENA primary metagenome ERZ767019 (study PRJEB28930, sample SAMN06266391) | marine metagenome | isolation source: Sea water from 250 m depth | place: Atlantic Ocean | study... | reverse complement strand
AAGATGTTACCGAATCTGAAGATGTTACCGAATCTGAAGATGTTACCGAATCTGAAGATGTTACCGAATCTGAAGATGTTACCGAATCTGAAGATTCCTCTGAATCTACTTTATCTTCAGAAGAAAATGCCGCTTTGATGGAAATTAGTTCTTTACCTGGAGTTGGACCTGTTACAACTAAGAAGCTTCAAGATGCTGGCATATACACAATTCTTGATATTGCTGTACGAGGCCCTACTGATATAGCAGATGCTACAAGTTTTGAAACCGATAAAGCTGTAGAATTATGTAATAAGGCAAGATTGAAACTTGTTGAAATCGGTAAATTCGAGAAAGACTTTGTAACTGCTACTGAAATTTATGATCGAAGGCAGAAGATTGAAAGAATATCTACTGGAAGCTCTAATCTAGATGAATTATTGATTGGCGGAGTAGAAACACAAGCTGTAACTGAATTTTATGGTGAATTTGGATCTGGTAAAACACAAATTTGCCATACACTGTGTCTTAATGTTCAACTTCCTGTTGAAGATGGCGGACTTAGCGCCGGTGCAATTTATATCGATACCGAAAATACATTTAGACCTGAGAGACTTCGTGATATTGCCGTAGAAAGAGGAATGGACCCTGACGAAGCACTTGGTAAAATCATAGTTGCCAAAGCATTTACTAGCTCTCATCAAGAATTACTCGTTGGAGAACTGGGTAAAGTAATTGAAGATTCTAATGCAAAACTTGTTATTGTTGATTCTCTAATGGGGCACTATCGTTCAGAATTTCTAGGAAGAGGCACGCTTGCTACACGTCAACATAGATTGAACCGATTCATGCATTTATTGACTCGAACTGCGGAAACACGCAATGTGGCAGTTGTAATGACGAATCAAGTTATGTCTGCTCCAGATGCTTTCTTCGGCGACCCGACACGTCCGGTTGGAGGCCATGTCGTTGCCCATACAAGTACATATCGTCTTTACCTAAGAAAATCGGGTAAAAACCGTATCGCTAAGATGAAAGATAGTCCTTATCATCCTGAACATGAGGCCGTATTTACACTTAATGAACGCGGTGTCGATGATCCTGTTGACGCAAAAGCAAAAAGTAAAAAGAAATAAATACGAAATCACAAAACATTATCTAGTATTAGATAAGGATAGATGTAGTAAATGAATAAATTATTATTGCCATTGACGTTGCTCCTATTGCTCACTACAATAGTCTCATTTCCAAATATTATTGCATCTGATAACTATTCTGAAAATCTATCTGTTACCGTTTCTGGCGATTTAACATATTGGTCAATTAGCTTATCTGACGTTAATGCTACTAGTGTTGTTTCTTCATCCGTCTCATCATCTGGTATTGATTCATTTGAAGTCTTTCATTATTCTCATCAGGGCTCATTTGAACAAAGTTTTGATATATTTACAACAAATGGTTATGGGTTGGTAGATTCTACCTTGCCAAGAAAAGGGGCTCTCCTTACAATCCACGCAAATAGCCAATCTAGTGCTGATAGATTTGCTCATGCTTTATCTGACGAACTTCATCTTGGATTTATTACATATGATTCGACATCTTCACAAAATAATGTTTATAGTTATTATTCATATGCCGAATCTAACATAGTGGTTGATGTTTTTTGGGATGCATTTTCTAATAACGATCCTGGATTTAATCAATTGATCAACAAACAGTTCTTTAATTCCAATAGTGATCGGGTTATTGTCTTTTCCGGAGAAAAACAACAAAATGATTTAGTTTATTCTATAGAATTTGCAGGAATTAGTAATTCCGCTGTTATTGATAATACTCCTGGAGATTTTAGTATTCAAGGAACACAAATTGAATTATTATCTCTCTTCAATGTCAAATCTATTAATGCTTCTTCTCTTTCTACCGAGTCAATAATTAACGTTCAATCATATGGTTCTATGATAAATTCCCACAAAGTTAATTCATTAAACATTTCTGGTGTTTCTTCTACCCTTACTCACGATATTGATAATTTACATTCTGAGTTGATTTTTGATCTATCTCGCGGATCTTCTTTTAACTTTACAATCCCCTTGGATTATTATCCGCCAGTTCTTTCTGTTGTTCGTGTGATTGACAAAACTTCAGGTTCTGACGGGGATACTATTGAATCTCGCATTACCTTTTCTAATCTCTCCCCTCTTCTAGGCGGTCATAAAATTGACGAAGTTACATTTACCGATGATTGGTGGACTGAAGACTTTAGTCTCTTAGAATCAGGACAAAATAACACAATTCTAAACTTGATGCCTGGTGAATCTGTTACTCTTTCTAAACTTCTTCAAGTTGATACATCAGAATCTACTACTGTGGAAACTAGTTCTCAAGATACTGTATTCGAGTACAGCTTCCAATTAGGCGATGACGAATTCTCTAAAACTACTTTGTCTAACAGCCTTTACGTTAAACTAAACGATGTTAAACCTGCACTCATTGCAACTTCTCATTATAACAACTCATATGTCACTATTCACGATGACTTTGTATCTCAACTCGAAATTAAAAATCTCGGTGCCAGATCTGCTTATGACGTTTCTGTAGAATTGAATGGTGAATTGTTTGAAAGTTTTGAATCAATTGCTCCTAATTCTTTTGAAATATTAGAACTCAATATTTCACGACATGATTATTTCTTTAATGAAAATATTTATGAATGGAAAATTACTTGGTCTGACGGTGTAGACTTCCATACAATCTCTTCTAATCCTGTATCATTAATTAATGACTTTAATCTTTATTCGATTCCTATTTTTAATTCTCCTCAAATTGTAGTTGATAAAATCTCCACAATCCCTATTACTGGTGTTTGGGGTGACGAAATTGAGGTAATTCTTCGTATTACAAATAATGGTGCTGAAGACTTAACTGACATCCATCTTATAGATCTTATTCCTTCTTCCGTTGTTTATTCTAGTGGTGGAGATAACCTTACTAAATTAAATGACCGATTTGAAACTACAATTCCTTTGTTACAACCTTCTAATTCATCTACTTTTGTATATTATGTAAAATATGATTCTTCTCATAATACGCTTCTCACTCCTGCTTCTGTCGATGTCAGTCATCATGGAAAAGATTATAGAATATTGTCTGATTCTATAGTATTACCTACTGCTATTCATATTGATAAAAATATTAATACCAATTCTGCGCTTGTAGGATATAATTTCACAATTTCTGTTGACTTTGCAAATAATGGCAATCTCGAATTATTTGATATACAAATAAATGGAAATGATCCTGAATATGTTGTTCAAGAAGGAGCACAATGGAACGAAAGATCGAGTCTTGAAGTTGACGGTATTATGAACTATGAATATCTTATTGCTAGTCGCGACGAAGTCAATCGTAATTTATTGCAGGCATGGGGTGAATTCACTCTAGGAGGTCAAACTATGAGAATCTTTACTTCTCAAATTCCTGTTAATATCACTGAAACCCCAGTAGTTACAATCAAAACTATTCCAACTGAAATTTTAGATAATCAAGAAATTGAATTAATTATCACTATTGATAATCCTTCTAAAACACCTATTAAATCGATTTCTGTTGTTCCAGGCGTTATTGAAAATCTTGAAATATTAGATGAATCAATCTTTACAGAAATCTCTCAATTAAATCCTGAGGATTCTATTGAATTAAAAACTACAGCTAAGAGTCTTACTCCTGGGAAACAATTGATTTTCAAGCCTGAAATTTCACATAAATTTATGGGTCAGTTGATTTCTGTAGATATCGAACAATTTTCTACGTCGGTATCTGAGGAATTAATAAACAGATATCTTCCAACTCTTGTTATATCTCTTGTTCTTCTCCTCTTTACTGTATATGCTGCTAATAGTTTAGTGAAACGTAAAAATTAATACTTAATTTTCTATTTTTACTGAATCTCCGACTGAAGATTTTATTGCACTAAAACCCATTTCTGAAATTTCACCATAAATTTCGTCAATATATTCACTATTCGTATTAATGAAAATTGAAGGTCCTGTTTGCATGGAATAGTATATTGGTATCTTCTCCTTTTGTTTTTGTTTTACAAAATTGATTATGTTGATTGTCTCAGGACGGAAAAGAATTACTCTATCCTTTCCAGTCATTGTAAGTGCGTGTAATTCAAGAGAATCTTCTTCAACCAGCCTTCCTAGATTATCCAAATCTCCATCTTTTATGGATTTTTGAATTTTCTCTAATCTAATATTGGCACTTTTTATTCTTACATCGAAGAAACTTGATGTTAATACTTCTTTATGTGCTGATTCTGTAGTATATTCTGATGGGAATGGTATTGCGACCATTCTAAGATCTAGATCATTTTTAGTAGATATCTTTTCTGCATATGATGTTTCATCATCATTACCCGAATACCACCTTGAATATTCTCCTGCTACACTTCTACATGCAGATCCTGCTAACAATCTTGCAATTCTCGATATTAATTTAATATCCCATCCATGTGTAGATTCAAGACCTGATGCTTTGAATGCCGCTCCTGCTAATGCTGCTCCTGCAGAAGAAGAAAACCCTAATCCCTTTACTTCTCCAAATTTAATACTATTTTCAGATGTTATCTTTACTTTATCATCAATTTTTGCTAATAGCCTAACTTTGTCAATAATTGTTAAAGCACGATTTAGAACTGTTCCTTGTTGCATCTCGTCATTTATGACTAATTCATCTTTTTCAAAATTCCCAAATTCAACTGTTGTCTTTGTAAATAATGAATCAAGACACACTGAAATACTGTCGTGAAATGGTATCCTTAATTCACTATCTTTCATTCCATGATATTTTAATAATCCTTGCATTGGATGCGCTTTGGCAGTAGCCTTATTCGTCATTTTATTCAGTTTCTCCTATTATTATTCTAAACAGTCCTTTTACATTAGGATTTCTTAATCTACTAATCATCTCTCTAGGTACATCTATTGCAGCATCTTTAGCATTTATTCCTAATGTTCTTGTACATGTAAACGAACTTTTTCTTAATACAATGTCTTTCTTATGACTTAATGATAATTCTGAACTACCCATTGCTTTTGTTTTAAATTTCATGTCTTCTACTATTAATTCTATCGTGATTTGATTGTAATCTTTTTGAATTTCTTCTTTAATTTTACTATTTAATGTATTACATGCAACTTTAGCATTTACTCCGATTATACAATCTCCTTTTTCAGTAAGATGTTTCTCTGTAGTAATTTCCATTGTAGTTTTATGCTCGCCTCTTACTTCCGGATGACCATTAAATTCAATTTCCTCAATCATCATGTTGTTCACTATTTAATCTAATCAAATAACTTTAAATGTTAACTAATCAAATTATCAATTGATAATTATGTTCCCAGGAGCACAAGGCAATTATGATAAATCTACGACTATGTTTACACCTGATGGTAGATTAATTCAGGTAGAATACGCAATGGAGACTGTTCGACGCGGCAGTTTAGCTCTTGGAATAAAAACATCCCAGGGAACTGTTTTAGCTATAGACGAAAAGCTCTCTGATTTACAAACACCTGGTATATCTCAAAAGATGTTTCAAGTAGATGATCATATCAGTGTTGCGGCAGCAGGTTATATTCCTGATGCACGAATTCTGGTTGATCAGGCTCGTGTTGCTTCTCAGACTAATCGACTTGTGTATGATCAGGCTGTTGACGTCGAAACATTAGCTCGAAAAATTGCTGATTTGTTGCAACAATTCACACAGTATGGCGGTATTCGACCATTTGGCGTTTCATTAATTTTTTGCGGAGTAGATCGATCCGGTTCTCACGTTTGGAAAACTGATCCTAGTGGAAATTATGTTGCATACAATGCTACTGCTATTGGTGCTGGTAGTGACCAAGTCATTGAATTATTTGAGAAACGATATAAAGACGATATGTCTTCTGAAGATGCAATTCTTTTAGCTATTGAATCTATTGTTAGTATTAACGAAGACGATGACAAACTCTCAAGTATAAAGATTTCTGTCATTGATGCCGAAACTCAAACCCATAGATTTCTCACCCAGAAAGAAATCAAGACTTATTACGATAAATTAAATCTAAATAAAGCAAATTAGTTTTAATTCAATCTTCCATGTTCTATTTTTATACATTTATTCGTAATAATATTTAGTTTATTCTCTTCTGAAATTCTATCTACTCGATCATAAAAAATACCTAACTGCATCCATATAGTGTGTATCTTTCCAAATTTCTTGTTTATTTCAATTACTTCGTCTATTATTTCCTCAACAAATTCTGATCTTCTAAATACATTGACTAATTCAATATTCTTCAATACTTCTTCCGGAATATTCTTTAAACTATTGTAGGATTTTACACCCATTACCGAATCGATTGTTGGATTTATTGGAATTATATTATATCCGGCATTTTTCATATATGCGGAAACTTGATAGCTGTCCCTTAATTCGTTTTTTGATAATCCAATTACTGCTATATTTGATGTATTTTCGAATATTTGTTCAATATTCATATTTTATCATTCTATTCAATCAAATTTAATATTTTTCAAGAAATTATGAAAAATAATTTAATTCCACAATAAAAGAGAAAGATTATAAGGCGGCATTTTCCAATTTGTCTATATCTGTTGTCATTAATTATCTCTAATTTTTATACATTGGTGGGTATGTAGTTGCCTGTAAAAAAATCAAAACAAGTTACTTCAACAAAGGAACCCAAGAAAGTTGTTCCAAAGGAAGAAGCTCAAGAATATGATGCTACTGCTCATGTTTTATCTCCTATCCATGAGAAGCTCACAGATGACGAGGTTAAACAATTATTAAAAGACTATAATGTCGAATATGCAAAACTTCCTAAAATATCAATTACAGATCCTTCGATTGATAACCTTGAAGTGAAATTAGGAGATGTAATTAAAATTTCAAGAAAAAGTCCAACAAGTGGCAATACTGTATATTACAGAATGGTGATTGAACAATGAAAAACTCTTCTACAAATGAAAATTGGGCAATCATTGAAAACATGATTAAAAAAGAGGGTATTGCTAGTCATCATCTTAATTCATATAACGAATTTCTCGATCACGGAATTCAAGAAATTATTGATGAAGTTGGAGGAATTGATGTCGAAACAACCGGTACACCTTATCGTGTTACATTTGGTAACATCTATGTTGGTGAACCAAGATCTGTTGAATTAGATGGTTCGACAAGTAGAATACTTCCTCTAGAAACGCGGTTACGAGATCTTGCATATTCTGCCCCCATTCATCTTGAAATGACTGTTGAAGAAAACGGAATAGCAAGAGAAACTCAAAAACACCACATTGGTGATATTCCTATTATGGTAAGGTCAGCTAAGTGCGAAACTAGTAAAATGGCTGAAAAACAAATGATTGAAAAAGGCGAAGATCCTCTTGACCCTGGTGGTTATTTTATTGTTAATGGTTCTGAACGTATTGTTGTTGGATTAGAAGATCTATCTCCAAATAAAATTATTGTTGAACAGGATAAAGTTGGAGGCAATAAAGTTTTTCGATCTAAAATTTATTCTTCTATTGTCGGTTACCGTGCAAAACTTGAACTAACTCTTAAGCCTGACGGAGCAATTATGGTAAAACTTCCAAGTTCACCCGTTGATTTACCTGTTGTGACATTAATCCGAGCTTTAGGAATTGAAAATGATAGGGAGATTGCATCATTAATTTCTAACCAACCTGAAATGCACAATCTTCTTGAAATTACTTTTGAAAAAGCTGTTCTTGATAGAGATAATGCTTGTAATATCTGTAAAGTTTGTAGACTTAAAATACTAACAAAACCAAAAGATCAAACTCAAGAAGAATTTGATAAAGAAAACCCTGAATATGAAAACTGTGGTCATAATGAAGTTTGTGGAAAGATTGGAGATTGTAGTCATAAGGCTCTCATATATATAGGAAATCGTGTTGCTCATGGAATGCTTGATGAATTCCGTATAAGAAAAGCCGAATCTATTCTTGATTGGGGTTTATTACCTCATCTTGGTAAGAATCTTGAAAATCGTTATGATAAAGCGATATTTATCGGAGAAGCTGTTTGTAAACTTCTTGAACTTCGTATGGGTTGGATTAATCAAGATGATAAAGATCACTATGGAAATAAAATTGTTAAATTTGCTGGTCCAATGATTGCAGATCTTTTTAGAACTGCATTTCGTAATCTCATTCGAGATATGAAATATCAACTAGAACGTACTTCTCATCGAAAAGGCTCTAATATAGTTGGAGCATCTATTCGTCCTGGTATTATAACTGACAAACTTGCAAATGCCGTTGCTACTGGTAATTGGGGTCGAGGTAAAGTTGGTGTTACTCAACTCCTAGATCGCACTAATTACCTTTCACTAGTAAGTCATCTACGTCGTATTCAATCTCCATTAAGTCGTACACAACCTAATTTTGAAGCTCGAGATTTACACTCTACTCATTATGGAAGAATCTGTCCTAGTGAAACTCCTGAAGGCGCTAATTGTGGTTTAGTAAAAAATATTGCTCTTTCATCTGTTATTTCTGTATCATCTTCTTTTGACGATATACTTGAAAAGTTATCTCAAATTGGCATTGTTGATTCTCGAGACATTTCTATGGAAGACCGAAGTCGTTTTTGTAAAATCTTTGTTGACGGACGTCTTGTAGGTTATACTAAAGATGACACTAAACTTGTTACTTCATTTAGAAATATGCGAAGGCAAGGACAAATTCATTCTCATGCAAGTATTAATTTACAAAAATACCCAAACAAAAACGCTTCTACCCGTATTCATATATCCTTGAGTTCAGGTCGAGTCTTACGACCTCTTATTGTTGTCTCTAATGGAAACCCATTAGTTAATCACGATGTAGTCTCTAGAACCAAGAATGGCGAACTTAGTTGGCAAGATTTGATTCAAATGGGTGTCGTTGATTTACTTGATGCTAATGAAGAGGAAAATGCTTTAGTTGCAATAGACGGAACTACTGAATTTAGTAATGAACATACTCATGTAGAATTATTCTCATCTTCTATCTTAGGCGCTGCCGCATCCTTGATTCCTTATGCTGAACACAATCAATCTCCTCGTAATACCTATCAATCTGCTATGTCTAAACAATCTTTAGGATTTCCTACCCCTAATTATAGCTATAATACCACTGTCAGAGAACATCTTTTAGTTTATCCACAGAATCAATTAGTCAAAACTCGAGCTACTTCTCTTCTTAACATCGATAAACGTCCTACTGGACAAAATTGTGTTGTTGCCGTCATGTCATATGAAGGATATAATATTGAGGATGCCATTGTTATGAACAAATCATCAGTTCAACGTGGACTTGCCCGTTCATTCTTTTACCGATTATACGATGCTGAAGCTAAACAATATCTAGGAGGCATGAAAGATAACTTTGAAATCCCTAATGCAGACGAAAATACTCGAGGTTTTAGAGGCGAAAAGTATTATCGTCAACTCGAAAGCGATGGAATAATTATGCATGAATCGGTTGTAACTGGAGGAGATGTAATTGTTGGTAGAACAAGTCCACCTCGTTTCATGGAAGAATACAAATCATTTGATATGCAAGGTCCTTATCGTCGTGACACATCTATTGCAGTTCGACCGTCTGAATTCGGCGTTGTTGATTCTGTATTTATGACTCAAAACGAAGATGGAGAAAAATTATACAAAATTCGTGTTCGTGATATGCGTGTTCCAGAAATTGGAGATAAATTCGCCTCACGCCACGGCCAAAAAGGAATTGTTGGCTTGTTAGTTAATCAAGAAGATATGCCATATAGTGAATCAGGTATTGTTCCAGATATTATAATTAATCCGCATGCATTCCCTTCTAGAATGACTGTTGGACAATTTATTGAATCGATTGGCGGAAAAGCCGCTTCATTTCGTGGTACTCCTGTTGATGGTTCTACGTTCGCAGGAGAAAATGCAGAAGAGTTAGGATCTGAATTAGAAAAATATGGTTTCAAATCTAGCGGTTCTGAAATTATGTATGATGGAAAAACCGGCAAGAAACTTAAGGTTGAAATATTTATTGGTGTAGTATACTATCAAAAACTTCATCATATGGTTGCTGATAAAATGCATGCACGTGCACGAGGTCAAGTTCAAATGCTTACTAAACAACCTACTGAAGGACGAGCTCGTGGTGGAGGTTTAAGATTTGGTGAAATGGAGCGTGATTGTCTTATTGCCTATGGAGCATCTATGGTTCTTAAGGATAGATTACTGGATGAATCTGATAAAACCAATGTAAATGTATGCGATCATTGTGGTTTACTTGCTTATTATGACGGTCAACAAAGAAAATATACTTGTAAAATTGATGGCGAAGATGCACAAATCTCTAGTGTTACAATTGCATATGCTTTCAAATTATTGCTTCAAGAAATGATGAGTCTTAATATTGCTCCGAGATTATTGTTGGTAGATAAGGTGTAAATAATATGGCTCCAGAAAATCTTAAAGAAATCGGCGGCATTGGTTTTTCTATTTTATCACCAAGCGAAGTACGAAAATATTCTGTAACTGAAATTACTGCTCCTGAAACATATGACGAAGATGGTATGCCTGTACAGGGTGGTTTAATGGACAATCGATTGGGTACACTTGAACCTGGACAAAAATGTGCTACTTGCGGTAATACTGCTTTACGTTGCCCTGGTCACTTTGGGCATATAGAACTCGCTGAACCCGTATTGCATATTGCCTTTGCCGAAGAGGTAAATAAATTATTACATTCATTTTGTCGTGTTTGTGGAAGATTTAAAATGCTTACTGAAGAAGTCGAGGCCTTTAAAGCTAAAATTGAAGAGGAATCTAAATTTAATCCTAAAGTCAAAGATAAAATTGCTAAACTATTATTTACTAAAACAAAAAAAATTATGCTATGCCCTCATTGTGGAACCGAACAATATAAAATTGAATTCTTGAAACCTACTATATTCCATGAGATTACTGAATCAGGAGGTGCTACTAGACTTTTACCTAATGCTATTCGTGAACGACTTGAACGTATCCTTGACGAAGATATGTTTCTTATTAATTATAACCCTAAATCAGTTAGACCTGAATGGTTTGTCTTACAAGTATTGGGAGTTCCTCCTGTTGTAGTACGACCTTCCATCACTCTTGAAACAGGAATTCGTTCTGAAGATGATTTAACACATAAGATTGTCGATATTCTTCGTGTTAATCAACGTGTACGAGAAAGTAAAGAATCTGGAACTCCTCCATTAATTGTCCAAGATTTAGTTGATTTATTACAATATCACGTTACCACATTCTTTGATAACGAAGTTTCTGGAATTCCACAATCTCACCATCGTTCTGGTCGACCACTAAAGACAATTAGTCAACGATTAAAGGGAAAAGAAGGCCGATTTAGAGGCAGTTTATCTGGCAAACGTGTTGATTTTTCTGCCCGTACTGTAATAGCTCCTGATCCTTCTTTGGATATTTCTGAAGTTGGTGTTCCTGTTCAAGTAGCAAAGCGACTGTCAATTCCTGAAAAATATTCTAAACTTAATGCTGAATTCCTCAAAAAATTAGTTCTAAATGGTTCCGATGTTCATCCTGGTGCAAATTATGTTATACGACCTGACGGAGTAAAAATCAGATTAGATTATGTTGAAGATAAAGAAGCATTGGTTGAAAGTCTTGAAGATGGATTTGTTATTGAACGTCATTTAATTGATGGCGACATTGTTATATTTAATCGACAACCTTCTCTGCACCGTATGTCTGTTATGGGACATTCAATTCGTGTTCTTCCATATCGTACATTTAGATTACATCCTGCTGTATGCCCTCCTTATAATGCTGATTTCGACGGCGACGAAATGAATTTACACGTTCCCCAAAGTGCCGAAGCCCGTGCAGAAGCCCTAACACTTATGATGGTACACAATCAAATTGTATCTCCTCGTTATGGCGGTCCAATTATTGGAGGAACTCGTGATTATATTTCCGCTGGTTATTTATTAACTCATGAAGATACTTTTCTTGACATTGATGAATTTTCTGATTTAGCATTGACAGGTGGATACGTCGGTCCTTTACCTAAACCTGTTAAATCTAACCCTCCAACTTTTACTGGCAAACAATTATTCTCTTTATTCCTTCCTGATGATTTTAACTATCAATTATCTTCTAAATGGGGAAGGGCAAAAAATCAATCCAACGACGTTTTAATTAAAGATGGTCAATTAATTACTGGACTTATTGATCGTGCTGCAATTGGTTCCGAGGAACCTGATTCTATACTTCATAGAATTAGTAAGGACTATGGCTCAGAAGAGGCAAGAACTTTTCTCAATTCGGTATTAACTGTTCTTAGAACTTACATTAGTAACCGTGGTTTTTCATTAAGTTATAAAGAATTAACTCTTGATAAATCTGCCGAGAAAAAAGTACTCAAAAATATTAATGATTCATATTCTAATGTTGATGATTTAATTGTTAAATCTCAAGAAGGAAAATTAACTAGTTCACGAGGTATGTCTGATGCAGAAGCCTTAGAAGCACATATCGTTCACGAATTATCAAAAGCCCGAGATAAAGCGGGTCGAGTTTCCGATAGTGCATTATTTGATGATAATTCCGGTGTAATCATGGCTCGAACTGGAGCACGAGGATCTAGCTTGAATCTTGGGCAAATGACTGCTGCATTGGGCCAACAATCAGTCCGAGGTAAACGTATACAAAATGGTTTTAATCAACGTGCTTTAAGTCATTTTGAAAAAGGAGATATGTCTCCTGATGCAAAAGGATTTGTAAAATCTAATTATCGTACAGGGCTCAGTCCTACAGAATTCTTTTTCCATGCTATGGGTGGTCGTGAAGGTCTTGTTGACACTGCTGTAAGAACTCAACAAAGTGGTTACATGCAGCGTAGATTGATTAATGCTTTAGAACATATTCGTGTTGAATATGATAGAACTGTTCGAGATCCACATGGAAATATAATTCAATTCCTATATGGAGAAGATGGTATTGACCCTGCAAAAAGTGATCATGGCGATGCTGTTAATATTATTCGACAAGTTGATATTTCAATGATCGATAATAAATCTAAATCCAACCCTGACAACAAAAAAATTGATTCTATTCTCAAATCATACAAATCTAAACTTAATGAGAAAGTAATTGAAGATCTTTCTTCTTCATTTACTTCTAATACTATTACAGAATCAGGTATGAAAAACGTAGCAAAGAAAACACTGGAATTAACTAATAAAGCACTTGTTGAACCTGGAGAAGCTAGTGGAATAGTTGCTGCACAATCAATTGGCGAACCTGGCACTCAGATGACTCTTAGAACTTTTCACTTTGCAGGTGTTCAAGAAAAAGACGTAACTCTTGGTTTACCTAGATTGATTGAATTGGTTGACGCTCGTAAAGTTCCATCTAAACCCTCTATGGACATCTATCTCAATAAGTCAAATCGTTCGACTCAACAAAAAGCATTAGAAATTGGAAAAAAGATTCTTTATACTACTGTTAATGACTTGGTCTCCCAGACTGAAGTTGATTATATTGAAGGTATAAAACTTAAGTTTGACTCTGAAACAATTGCAGACTTTGGCGTTCCGTTGGAGCAACTTGCAGAAATCGTAGAAGCAGGTTCCAAAAAAGAAGTTAAGATTGAGAATAAAGATTCATCACTTAAGGTTATTGTAGAAGATACTGACGCATCATCCTTATTCTCATTAAGAAATAAATTACTTGGCCTTCGTGTCTCTGGAATTAAAGACATAAAGAACCTTACAATTGTTAAAAAAGATTCTGAATGGATTATACAAACTTCTGGTTCTAATCTTGGTAAGGTATTTAAAATTCCAGGCGTTGATACCTCACGTACTACTACTAATAATATTTGGGAAATTGCCAGTGTTATTGGTATTGAGGCTGCACGTTCCACATTAATTAATGAAATTACACATACATTAGACGAACAAGGTTTGGAAGTAGATATTAGACATATTATTCTTGTCGCTGATTTAATGACATCTACCGGCGTATTGAAATCTATTGGTAGACATGGAATTGCAGGTACAAAGGAAAGTGTTCTTGCACGCGCTGCATTTGAAATCACTGTTCCAACTATTGCAAAAGCTTCTGTTACTGGCGAAGTTGAAGAACTAAGGGGAGTTACTGAAAACGTTATTGTAGGATTACCCGTTCCAGTTGGTACAGGTATGATTGAATTATATATGAAAAGGTAATTGATATGACAAGTCTCAAACCATTTGAAAAAACATTAAAAAATATTCGTAAAACTGGGAAAGTTGCATATGGATTCAAAGAAAGCCTTTCTTCATCCGATCGATCCAAATTAGTTATTTGTTCATCTACTGTTTCCAGCGATAATCTTAATCTTATTGAAGAAAAATGTAAACAAAATTCAATTCCATTTATTACTACTGAACAAAACTCAATTGGCCTGAGTAAAGTTCTTGGTTTAAGTTATCGAATTTCTGTTTTTTCAATTCTTGAAGCCGATGAATCGGATTTAAATTTAATTCTGAGTAAATTATAAAATTTTCATTTATAGCTAACATTAAAATATCATTATTATTAAAAATGAAATAATAATTTGCAAAAAAATAAACCAGAAACAATCAAAATTACTTCAGAAGCATTTAACCTAATGGCATTATTTCAAAAAGTTACTGGCGCAATGGCACGTGATTGTATAATTGATAATAAAGTTGGCCGTGTAATATTTTTAGTCAATAACGGAGAAATGGGCCTTGCAATAGGTAAAAATGGCCAATCTATAAAAAGTATTCAAAAATCTATTGGCAAAACTATTGAACTTGTCGAATATTCTGACGATCCCAAACAATTGATTCTTAACGCTCTGGATTCAAAATATGTTAATGATGTTAAAATTAATGAAAAATCTAATGGAAAAACAACTGCTACTATCAAAGTTGATTCAGCTAAAACTGGTGCTATTGTAGGGCGCGCTGGTCGTAATGCAGAAAAGGCTCGATTAATTGCTAAACGATACTTTGAAATCAATAACATAAAAATAACCAATGAATGAAGGTTATGTTTAATAATTACGTTATACTTTAATTATGAAATATGTCAACTCACGAAAATAAATGGATGTACTGATTATGGGAAATAAGTCACCTGTTGGGGAATTTGCAGCAAGAAAACAACATAACAAACGTAAGTACATGAAATGGTCTGACGGTCATTATAAACGACGTGTTCTTAAGTTGGATAAAAAATCTGATCCATTATCTGGCGCTCCTCAAGCACGTGGCATTGTTCTTGAAAAAGTTGGCATTGAATCTAAACAACCTAATTCTGCTATAAGAAAATGTGTTCGTATCCAACTTATTAAAAACGGTAAACAAATAACTGCTTTTCTTCCTGGCGACGGTGCATTGAATTTTATTGACGAACATGACGAAGTTAATGTAGAAGGAATTGGCGGTTCAACTGGTGGTGCTATGGGAGACTTACCTGGTGTAAGATGGCAAGTCTATAAAGTTAATGACGTCTCTTTAAATGAACTCGTTTATGGCCGAAAAGAAAAACCAAGAAGGTAAAATTATTTGAGCAGTCTTTTATTATTTAGAAAATGGAATTTCTCTGACGTTGAAATTGCAGATCCAGGACTTAAAGAAGTTATTTGTCTTGAACCTACATTAATGCCTACTTCATTCGGACGTCACGAACACAAAAAATTTGCAAAATCACGTGTTAATATTGTTGAAAGATTATGTAATAATCTTATGCACTTTGGTAAGAAAAAGGCAAAGAATTCTGGAAGAATGGCTGGTAAAAAATACAAATCTATGAAGATTGTAAAAACTGCATTTGAAATAATTTATTTACAGACCGGTTCTAATCCAATTGAGCAACTTGTTCGTGCAATTGAGAATACTTCTCCTAATGAAGATACTACTACTATTGCATACGGTGGTGTTCGATATCACGTTTCTGTTGACATCTCTCCACAACGACGTGTAGACCTTGCCTTGAGGTTTATCTCATTGGCAATTCGTGAAACATCTTTTTCTACAAAGAAAAGCGCTGAAGAAGTACTTGCTAATGAAATCATTATGGCTGCACGTAATGACTCTAATAGCTTCTCAATTAAAAAGAAATTCGAACAAGAAAGAATGGCGATGTCTGCTAGGTAGGATTTGGTGAATTAGATGGTAAAAACGAGAGGAAGAGGACGTGGTAAGGTTAAAGATAAATGGAAAGAAAAACGCTGGATTACTGTTATTTCACCTGCTGAATTTAAAAGTAAACCTATTGCTTACATTCCTATTTCTTCCGATAAAAATGCTCTTCGTAGTAAAGTTGAAACAACTATGTTTGATATTTATCAAAAAGACCCTCAACAATATTCAATTAATCTTCAATTTCAAATCACAAACGTTACTGCTAGTAGCGCTTCTACAATTCTCAAAGGCCATGAATATTCTCGTGAATACCTCCGCAGTTTAGTTCGAAGAGGTTCATCTACATTGAGTTTTATACATGACTATACTACTAAGGATAACTATTCTCTAAGAATCTACTTTATTGCTTTTGCACAAGGTAAACTCAACACATCAAAAAAACATGATATCCGATTGGTCGCTCATAATCTTTTCCTCGAAAAAACAAAATCTATGACTTATTCTGAACTATCTCAGGCCATTGTCGAGGAAAAACTTGCATCTGAAATATTTAATTCTACTAAAAAAATCAAATATTTACGTAAGGTAGCTATTCGAAAGACAAAATTAACTAGATTGCCAGATGACTTTAAACCTCCTGCTGTTGAAGAACCAACTGTTGAAGAACCAACTGTTGAAGAACCAACTGTTGAAGAACCAACTGTTGAAGAACCAACTGTTGAAGTTGACTCTACAGAAAGTAGTTCATAGTTAAGTCGATACAATTTTTATTATATCATTATTTTTTAATACATAGTCATTGGATACTCTCTTTTTCGTTTTAGCATCTACTGCATAAAGGAATTTGTTTCCTATTTCTGAATGAATTTTAAATGCTAAATCCTTTGCAGTTGAACCATTCTTTAACAAATAAGCATCAGGTAATGTATTTCCTTTTTTATTCCTATATTTATTCTCATCCTCTACTGGATATACTGTGATCATATCTAACAAATCAAAGAATGCAAAATTTAATACTAATTGAACTCCTGTTGTATTCCACTTGTCTAGAACATGTTTCTTTACTGTTTCTAATGCATTTTTTTGCTGTTGAGTAATTTCTTTACTTTCACTTATTGTATAATGATTATTTCCTGGAACATATTGAATTACGCCATTTTCACTTGCTCTTCTTAATAATAATTCAGCTTCTGATGCAGTTGGGATTATCTCTCTTCCTGACTTCTTTATATCTTCATAATCATCTATTTCTGCTAAGTCTATCTTATTTCCTGCTATAATGATTGGTTTTGAAATCTTTCTTAATTCTTTTACTAATTTCATCTTATCGTCATTACTAAATTCAGTTACGCTCTTTATCACTAATTCAGCATTCTTTATTGACGCATTGATATGACTTTGATTAATTGACAATCCACTTAATTTATCACTTAATAAATCAATGAATTTCTTTTTATCACCTGTTGACGTTCGACCAATCTGATCCCAGTCTTTATCTATAATGTCATATATCCAATTATCTAATTCTGTTTCAATCATTGTTATATCGTCAATTGGATTTCTTTTACTATCTGTTAGAATTCTTCCTTCTTCATCAGTTTTTCCAGATAAATCAATTACATGTATGAGTACATCTGCTTGTCTAATATCGTCTAAAAATTTATTTCCTAATCCTCTTCCTTTAGACGCACCAGGAACTAATCCTGCTATATCTACAATTTTTACAGGAATTAATCTCTGATTATCTATACAAATTGAATTCACTGGACTATCCTCTATTTCTAATTCCTTGCATACACAAGACGTTTTTACATATGCTACTCCTGTGCTTGGTTCTATTGTAGTAAATGGATAGTTTGCCATATTTACATTCAGCAACGTACAAGCATTGAAAAAAGTTGATTTTCCTGTATTTGGTTTCCCAATTAATCCAATTTTCATCTTAACATTAATATTCTAATCAAAGATATATAGCACTATAATTGTGAAAAAATATGTCCAAATATCTTAACTTTATTCAGGGTATAATATATGATTTAGACGGCACATTGAATTTGTCTACTGCATATTATGATGTATATGATAATTATTTTACAACTTTATTATCAAAATTTCTTAATACTTCATTTGATGATGCCGAGCTTCTTGTTAATAAATCACTTCAAAATAAAACTGGGTTGACTAGTCTTATTCAATCATTACACATCGATTCGCCTTTATTTTATAACGAACTGGCAAAGATGATTCCAATTAACGATCTGATTCCACGTGACGATCGCTTAATTCATGTTATTGAGAGTATAAATAATATGAATATTGTTCAGGCTGTCTGTTCAAATACTGGATATGGTGTAGTATCAAATATTCTGGAATCTATGGGTGTTAGAAGACACTTCAGAGAAATTATAAGTAGTGATGAAACCGGTCTAAAACCTTCTCCAGAACCATACATTTATACGTTAAATAAATTAAAAATAAATGCAGTAAATTGCATTTATGTAGGAGATAGAATTAAAATGGAAATTGAAACAGCAAAAACATTAGGTATGACAACTGTATTTGTCAAAAGCTATCTTATGGAAGGAAAAAATATTAACTACAATACTGCTGATTATTCTATTGAATCTGTCTATGAATTGCCAACATTACTTAATAAAAAATTAGGAGGATTATGATATGTATAAACACTCATCAACTACTTGGAAAAATATCTATAAAGATAATTATAAACAAATTCGAGAACGTGTAGTAGAATGGCGAAAACAGAATACAATAACTCGTTTAGAAAGACCTACTAGGTTGGATCGAGCACGTACATTAGGTTATAAAGCTAAACAAGGAATCGTTGTCGTAAGAATCAAAGTTGGCCGCGGAGGTATGCGTAGACCTCGTCCAAAAGCAGGAAGAAGACAAAAACACGCTGGTGTCGTAAAAATGAAAGCTAATATAAACATGAAACAAACTTCTGAAAAACGAGTTTCGCGAAAATATCCTAATCTGCATGTACTTAATTCTTATTTTGTTTACAAAGATGGAAAAAATGCATGGTACGAAGTTATTCTTGTTGATCCATCACATCCTTCAATAAAATCAGACACTGATTTTAAATACCTTGTTTCATAAGCGCGAAGAGTTTTTATTTATTGAATAACTCATAAGCTAAGTCGATATGCCAAGTAAATACAATGTCCGTGCAGAAAAAATAACTACTGAAAGTAGCGATTCAAAGTCATTCATCTTTACGCCAATTGATAACGACGAAGGACTTTATGATTATCTTCCTGGTCAATTCTTTATGGTTGAGGCAAAAATTACTCGGCCCGAATCAATTGTTTATGATAAAGAATCTAAACAAATGATTCCTAGTGGACCCGATGTTGAGGTTGTAGAAAAAAAGGCATATTCTGTTGTTTCATCCCCTACACAAAAAGGCCACATTGAATTAATGATAAAAAGCGAACAAGGTGTATTTGCACCATATCTTCTTGATCAATTTCACGAAGGAGATACTTGTACGCTTGTCGGACCTACTGGAAAATTCATGAAAGAAGTCTTTGAACAAAATTCAAAATTTGTCGCTTGTTGGTCTGCAGGTAGTGGAATTCCGTCTACTCTTAGTTTGATGCAATATTGTTTAGACAATCAATTAGATACTAGAGTTGTTGCTTTTGATAGCAATAAAACACGAGATGATATAATCTATCATGACAAAATCAAAGAAATGGTTTCAAAATCGGAACATTTCAAAGCAGTATTTACTGCTACTCGACAGCCGCTAGATCAACTTCCAAAGTCTACTTCTGATGTTATTTATGAAAGTGGTAGGTTCTGGACTGATGAAAATTCACTAGCCAAACATACGGATAATAGGGGCTTTTTTGATAAACTTCTTGGTAAAAAATCTAACTGGTTGGAATATTTCAATACAATTTGTGGAAGTTCGAGTTTCATTAATGGTAAAGGTCGAGACAAAGCTGGTAAGATGGCTAAACTCGGCGAAGGTGTAGAAGATCACTTGCTAAAATTTGAATGCACTCCTTCTAATATCGATAAAGATCAATATTATTTACAATAATTTCAATTCTCTCGTTATTTCATCTATTTCATCTGTAAGTGCAGGTCCTATGCCTAAGCATGTTGTTGTACCTTCCTCAATTTGCGTTAATCCTTTGTCTTGAACAAGATAACAAAATATTCCTTTCTTTTTTACATTTTTTTGAATCTCTAAAAGTTCGTCTAAAGATTGTACTTTGAGTGCTACTTTTGCTTGTCCATTTAATGTCCATTTCTTGAACAATGCATTATCATGTTTTTTCACAATCTCTGCTGAAGATAAAGACGCATGTGCAACTTGAACTGCTATTTTGCCCTTACCCATTTCTAAATCGGTCCTTACAACTATCGCTTGTTTGATTTCTATTGACGTCATCTGCTGTAATTTAATTACAAATTCAATTAATATATCCTTATAATGGCTAATTCTGTCATAATTATTGCTGATTTGTGGTATGAAACCTGAAAATAAAGATGTTGTAATTGCTGGAGGTAGTATCTCTGGACTATTGTGCGCTAGAGAACTATCACAAAATAATCACAATATCACTATACTGGAAGAACATGACAAAATTGGCGTTCCAGAAAAATGCGACGGTCTAATTAGTGTAAATGCACTATCTTCCTTAGGAGTAATTCCAAATAAAAAAACAATCCAAAATAAAATTACTGGCGCTAGATTTTTTTCTCCTTCTGGCAAATTGATTGATATTGATTCATCTAACCTTGATATTATTGTTCTAGATAGAAAAGAATTCGATAATGAATTGTCTGAAATTGCCATACGTAATGGGGCTCAATTAATGAAATCTACAAGCTTTGTTAAAACTAATCATAGTAACTCTGAAATTATTGTACATTCCTCACAAAATCAATTTCATTGTAAATATTTTGTTGATGCAATGGGCATATCTTCTTTAATGAAAAAACAAAAATTTGGTATTCTTCAAGCTGCTAAGTACATAATCGAAGCAGATTGGTTCGAATCGAATAAAGTTGATTTGTATTTTAACCAACAACTTTCTCCTGGATTCTTTACTTGGGTTATTCCAATTAATGAAAATCTCGCTAAAGTTGGTATTGCAGGATATGGAATTAATAGTTTCAATAACCTTGATTATTTCTTAAAAAATAAAAAACATAAAGTAATTAAAAAAATTGCTTGCCCGATTATTGTTTCTGGACCTATTAAAAAATTTGTTCAAAATAATGTTGTTTCTATTGGTGATTCTGCCGCTCAAACAAAACCTACTACTGCAGGCGGTATATTCTCTGGTGGTTTAGCTGGTATTTTTGCAGGTCAAAGTATTGATAATAGTTTAAGAACTGATACTGATTTATTACACGTCTATGAAAATCGATGGAGAGGTGTTTTTGGCTCTGACTTTGCTTCTACTAGATTGTTTCGAAAAATATTTGACAACTTAGAGAATAATCACTTGGAGAGTATTTTTGATATCTTGTCTTCTTCTTCTGACCTTCAAGATTTCATTCATAATAGTGGAGATTTCGACTTTCATTCATTCACTCTATTGAAAGCCCTTGGCTTAAAGCGACTTACTAAATTATTCAATGTTGTTTCTTCTAGCGAAATAAAAAAATTAATTCATAATTAATCTCTTAATTAGTAAAATGATAAATAATAGGAAATTTGAAATTAGATATTGACAGATCAAATGGAACTACCTACTTGCACTTCTTGTAGCAGACCTATGCTACCCGGTGGATTATCTGTGAAGTTTCAATGCCCTGGCTGTAATGATACTACTGTCTGGAGATGCTCAAAATGCCGAAAATTTAGTAGGATGTATTCTTGCTCTGATTGTGGATTTGAAGGACCATAGCGTGATTTTTGATGAGTATTCTTGTAGCACGTGTAAAAATATCCCCTACTGGACCAGGTTTAAACGCTTCTACATTTGAACCTCTTATTTCGAATATCATTCCTTCTGGTTCTAAGATTCGAAACGTCACTGAAGAACCGCTTGCATTTGGTTTATTTACTATTTATTCCGATATTGAATTTGAAGACACTCCTGGAGCTTTAGACGTCATAGAAGAATGCATTAATAAACTAGAACAAGTCAGCGAACTTGAAACTATTGCTGTTAGTAATACTTCTGCTAGTACTGGCGAAGTTTAATTTTTAATACGTTTTCTTTTTATTACTACGTTTTTTATACTGACTTTTTTTGTCGTAACCCTTACTATTTTTAGAACTTCCTCCGTATCCTCCAGAACTACTGCCTCCTCCAGATCGGTTTCCTCCGTATCCTCCAGAACGACTGCCTCCTCCAGATCGGTTTCCTCCGTATCCTC
>ENA-UPTF01000707-UPTF01000707.1-marine-metagenome-genome-assembly--contig:-NODE-707-length-22592-cov-16.049878_pt1 | contig 22592 bp, 19 predicted proteins | sample MGYA00238166_ERZ767019 | MGnify/ENA primary metagenome ERZ767019 (study PRJEB28930, sample SAMN06266391) | marine metagenome | isolation source: Sea water from 250 m depth | place: Atlantic Ocean... | reverse complement strand
TGAGAATAAACTCAGTCGATCAGTTGTGCGTCAGGCAGTAGCGAAATTTCAATAAAATTCCAAGGTTCAGCTGAATTACCAACAGCAAATTACTCCTTGAGAAACCATTTTACGGGATTTTCCAAAAAATCCTTTCTAAAAGCTAAAGCTTCCCGAGCAATTCCCATTCTGTTGAGATAAAACAGCTTGCTTCCCTGAGAATTGATTTTCCCTAGTACCACACTTTGAATTCTCAGTATTTACCAACCAATATTTCTTCATAATCTGTTGGTATTATTACATATATAATAATCGAATTCATGCTGTCATGCTTCTTGCACTAATATCCAATGTATTTTTTAAGACTTTATTCGGCATAAAAAAGACAGAGAAAAAACTCATGCTGGAAGACAAATCTAATACACGGCAGGTCACAAAAAGTTTTCATGAAAATTTGATACAGAGACTTGGTCCATACGAAGGGCGAGCACTTGACGCACTGGGCCAGGACTTTTTCTATCTGGTAGATCAGCTTTCTGCAGATCTGCATGAAAAACATCCCCAGGACGCTCCATTGCTGGATTTGAGTGAGTCGGAATTCCCGTGGGAATTACAGGTTTTCGCAAACCAGTTTTTGCGTGAATGTGTCCAATCTAAAGGGGAGCTGACAAAATTTTGCTGCGGATTGAGAAAAAAATTAGAGGACACAGAGTTTAGAAAGAAATTCTGGAAAATTCTTGATGCAGCATATCAGCAACATTTTTACGTAACAGACAGCGAAAAACATTTTCTTGTCTGAGTAAAATCTTACTCCTCATGCCCCAAAATCCAGCTGAAAACGAGGAAAAGACCGCAGCTTCAGCCTCCAAACCTGAAACATGGAAAAAAGCCTGGATGGCCTCTCCCGGCCCAGTTACATATTCCGACCACGCTATCCTGTTTTTAAAAGGTGTGTGCATGGGAACTGCGGATATTGTACCGGGTGTTTCCGGAGGAACTGTTGCTTTTATAACAGGTATTTATCATGCACTGCTGACAGCAATCTCTTCCTTCAACTGGAGAACATTTCTGCAGGCACTTCGCTTCAGAGGTAAAGAAGCGCTTTCTGAGCTTCATCTGCGTTTTATAGTTACACTTGCTGCAGGAATTGCCTTGGCAGTGGTCAGCACAGCCCACCTCATGCATTACCTGCTTACCGAACATGCTGTACAGACATGGTCCTTATTTTTTGGTTTGATAACAGCTTCAATCATTGTAGTCAGCCACTCGATTAAAAATCGAATTTCCAGTTTCCCCACTTTAATATTAGGCACTCTGCTCGCTTACGGGATAACCAGCATGATACCACTGCATACTCCGGAAGAGCCCTGGTTTATCTTCTTCTGCGGAGTTGTTGCAATATGCGCCATGATTCTTCCGGGACTGAGCGGTTCATTCATTCTGCTTGTTTTGGGAAAATATGCTTTCATTACAGCAGCATTGAGGAATCCATTTATGCTGGAAAATACTCAAATTCTTATGATTTTCCTTGCCGGATGCGTAACAGGAATTTTAGGATTTTCAAGGATTCTGCGCTACGGACTGATGCGCTGGCATGATTTCACGATAGCATTCCTGACCGGACTGATGATCGGAGCAATGCGCAAAGTCTGGCCCTGGAAAGTTGCTCTGGAAAGTCAAATTATTCGTGGAAAGGAATATGTGATAAGGGAAGAAAATGTCTGGCCGCTGATGGACGGTGACCTGGTGATTGCAATGCTGCTGATGTCCGCTGGTTTCGCGCTGGTTCTGGTACTGGAGAAATTTTCCGGAAGGAGTTCTGCCAATTAAGCTTTTTCCTTGAGTCCTTTCAGCAACTGCTTTACAGAACTAATCAATATTTCACGCATCACAAGCTGCTCTTCAGGGTTTTCACAGTCAGCGAACCTCTCAAAATAACCAGTTACTGTTTGCAAAGACTCCTTGATTTTTTCAGGAGACATTCTGTATGCCCCCACTGAATCTTCTCTGCCTGTTTTCAGTTTTGAAGACCCATTTTGTTCCAGCAACTTCCTTTCACGCACACGTTTAAGTGTTTCCCTCAGTTCCCTGATGCTCGGTGCGTTTTTTTCTCCTCTGGCTTCCTGCCAAATCTCTTCTCTTTCTTCCGGTGTTCTGCAGGTACTCAGGAGGTATGCCCCGGAAGCGGTGTAGCGAGTAATCAGCTCAGGATTTGACTCATAAACCTCAGCCACCTTTCGGCATTGCATAGCAGATGAATACGGCATATTTATATTTTCCGCATACCAGGATTTAATCTGCTCAGTAGTGAGTTTTGATTCCCTGAGCAAAGAATGCAGGGAAATTAAGTGAAGTCCAAGTAAAAAATAATCATCAGCTATATTTTCAATGTACTTATTTATCCTGTTCACCACAGTCCGAACCTGTGGATATCCTTTTTGCAGAGACTCTTGTGCAGAATCAATGTTTAATTCAGGAAGAAAAAACTCCTTTTTTATCCTCCCAATCGGCAGTGATGAGCTGTCCCTGGTCGCATAATTTTTCTGAGCACCTTCCTGCTGAATTTCACGCTGTGAATTCAGATTTATTTTCAGTTCTTTATTCATAACTGTTCTTCATCCTTGAAGCTTGTTTTTTCCTAATAATTAATTCACTAAAGCATTCCTTGCTCCGAAACAAAGTAGCACATGGATTTACTGTGCTAACTTCATTTTACATGGTTATCAGAAAAATCTGAATATATTGTCTTTCAGCAAAATATTTCATAAATATTGATTTTGATCACTCACTTTTTCTTTGTTTAACTATCCTGCGCATAATTTCCCTGCATAGCTGATCGTACATCCCGGCACCACGGGTACACCCGTTCTTATAATCAAAAATGTTTTTCTGAAATGCAGGTGCTTCCTGAATGGACACAGACTCTTCGATCATGGATTTAAAAATCAAATCAGGCCATCTTTCCTTCAGTCCAGTAGTAATTGTTCTGGCAAGTCTGGTACGTGGTTGAGATCGTGTTACAGCAATACCCAGGACTTCGGCTTTGCACTCACCCAGTTTGCTTTCCTTGAAGTCTTCAATATAAGACATTATCTGATCACAGCCACTGTATCCCAGATAGTCCGTAACTACCGGCACTATTACAAAATCAACATACATTAGAATATTACGGCTGATTTCGTTCCAGCTGGGTGCAGTATCAATTATGACTATATTATGATTTATGGTTGAAAGTAGGTTTTTGAGCAGGTCATCTTTGAACTGAGTGTGACTGAGATAGCTGGAAGCCTCCACCATTGCTTGCCCTCCGGAGGGTAAAAAGGAAAGACGCTCAGCCAGTTGCATAAACTCAAAATTACTTACTTTCCCCAAAATTATGTTGGCAAGATTACAAAAGTGATCTCGCTGAAAAGTAGTGGTAATGTTAGCCTGGATATCCGAGTCAATTAAAAGAACTTCACGTCTGGCCTTGGCAATGCGGCTGGCAAAATTGATGGCAAGAGTTGTTTTTGCCTGCCCGCCTTTCATGGTCATGACTGCAATTTTAATACTCACACCTCCCCGATTTTATTTATTAAGATTGAAAAATTCAGTTGGGAATTGCCAAAAAAGGCTTAGGCAGATATGCTTCACAGGAAGAAGGCAGCCGTATACCCTGAGTTTGTAAATGACGCAGCCTGTATAAATATGCCGCACCAGTCATGATGTGCCATGCTACTTCAACTGTTTTCCGTTGGGAAACATCCTCCAGATATGAACCTTTTACCCAGTTGTTGAAAGCCCCGATTGCCGGACCTGCCCAAATCTGGTAATCCGTTTCACGCCCTTTTTCACCGGTGTTTGACCAGTGTGAAGTCAAACCCAGGTACCAGCGAAAAATCAAAGCCATCTTTCTCTTCGGGTGATCTTTTGCACGTTCAATCTGATGTGGGTCCCGTTCATAAAAATGTTCCTTTGTCTGACTCCAGATCTCTTCAAGTGAGTTGCGGAAGACCTGTTGCTCCAGTTTTTGCCGCTCCGGCAAAGGTATTTCTTCGATGCTTTCGTAGTTCTTATACAGTTCATAAAGTTTTTTTGCGCGCATGGGAAACAAAGTCCCCCGCTTGAGAACCTGCAGTTCGACACCCATTTCAAACATATCTGCGGCAGGAGCCATTATTACATCAGCCATTTCCGCCTGAGCCAGAAGTCCTTTACTGTGTTCAGAGGCAGCTGCTTCAACGCATGCCTGGTTTACTGAACCTGTCACAACGTATGCTGCACCCATCATAAAAGCAGCCAATGCAGAGGCAGGAGTTCCTATTCCACCTGCCGCGCCCACACGAATAGTATGCGAATATCCATATTGTTCCTGAAATTGTTCACGCAATGCTATAATCGCTGGCAGGAGAGAAACAAGCGGGCGATTGTCAGTGTGCCCTCCGGAATCAGCTTCCACCGTGATGTCGTCTGCCATAGGCACTGCTGCAGCAAGCTGTGCCTGTTCCCTTGTAATGCTTTTTTCCTCAAGCAGCTTGTTCAGCATAGCTTCAGGAGCCGGTGCCATGAATTTGGAAGCTACTTCCGCTCGTGAAATTTTTGCAATTACTCTGTTTGTTATTTCAACCTGGTTTTGTGTACTCCTGCGCAAGCCTGCCACTCGATAGCGCACAATATTAGGAGTCAAACCAAGGAATGCAGAAGCTTCAACTGTTCTAACACCATACTTCAAGTATAAATCTACTGCAGCCCTTTCAATTGCATCTTCACTTGGACTGTGGATCAGGTTAAAAGCATAAGGACCATTGGGCAAAGCCTTCTGAATGATGTTTATTGCTTGTTCAATTCTTGAAGGAAGCAACCCTGCGGCTCCAAATGAACTGAGCAGGCCGACCTTACCTGAAGGAATAACAAGATTTTCTGAGGCTATTCCGTTTGCCATAGATCCGGTCATGTAGGCCATTTTAAGACCATGAACCTTGATGAATTCCGGATCTCCCAGCTGGGTGGTTTTCAGAGGCAGTGCTTGAGCAAGTAGGGACATCGATGTTCCGGAAGAAGATTCATCCGCATCCTCTTCCAGACAAACTCCAACTGCATCTCCATTTTTCACAACACAGCATGTTTTATCCAGCTGGAGCAGTTTGTCACGTATCTCTGCATCAGAGTATGATACTGCTTCAGGAATAATTTTCAGCTTTCTGCTGCTGTCTGGAATTTTTGAACTCAGGAGAATTTGATTCATAAATTGAAAGGTAAATTATTTAATTATTTTCAGCGTTCAATTTTCAAGACAGCCATAAATGCTTCCTGCGGTACTTCCACGGAACCTACCCGTTTCATTCTTTTTTTCCCTGCTTTCTGTTTTTCCAGAAGTTTTCTTTTTCGTGTGACATCACCTCCATAACATTTTGCAGTTACATCCTTGCGCAGCGCACCCTGCGTTTCACGGGCTATAACTTTAGCGCCAATGGCAGCCTGAATTGCAACCTCATACATCTGTTTTGGAATAAACTCTTTTATTTTTTTTGCCAGCTCACGACCCCTAAATGGCGCCTTGTCACGGGGAACAATCATTGACAATGCATCCACCATTTCGCCATTGAGCAATATGTCCAGTTTGACCAATGCGCCCTTACGAAAATCAATCAGTTCATAATCTAAAGAGGCATAGCCCTTAGAAATTGATTTAAGCTGGTCATAAAAATCCAGTACAATTTCATTTAAGGGAATTTCATACTCAAGCATAACACGATTTGGGGTAGGATACTCCATGTGGTTCTGCACACCCCGGCGTTCCTGTGCAAGTTTCATTATTCCACCAACATACTCCTGCGGAGTCAGAACTCGGGCACGAATGTAAGGCTCTTCAATGTATTCAATTTCAATCGGGGAAGGAAGCTGAGACGGGTTATCCACCGAGATGACTACTCCTTTTTTAAGATGTACCTGATACACTACACTTGGTGCAGTTGTAATAAGCTGCAGATTAAATTCTCTCTCCAGTCGCTCCTGCGCAATTTCCATGTGCAAAAGACCTAGAAATCCGCAGCGGAAACCAAAGCCCAGCGCGGCAGAAGTCTCCATTTCATAGCTTAGTGATGAATCATTCAAAGACAGTTTTCGCAACGCCTCTTTAAGTTCTTCGTATTGTTCACTGTCCACGGGATAAATTCCGCTGAACACCATCGGTTTTGCCTCGGTGTAACCAGGAAGTGGTTCGGTGTCGAGATTGCCGACTGAAGTGATGGTGTCTCCGATTATGGTGTGACCAATGGTTTTGATTGACGCGCTCAAAAAACCTACCTCACCCAGTTTCAGTTCCTCACGCTGTTCAGGAAAAGGAGTGAAGACACCGAGCTGAAACACTTCATATTCCCTTCCTGTTGCCATAAATCGGATTTTATCGCCAACATGTACTTCTCCGTCCATAATCCGTATCATCAGAACAATGCCAAGATATGAATCAAACCAGGAATCAAAGATCAGTGCACGCAGAGGGGCCCCTGAGTCACCAGATGGAGGTGGAATATAATCCACGACCTGCTGCAGAACCTCAGGAATGCCGATGCCTTTTTTTGCGCTTACCATTGCAGCATTGCTGCTGTCCAGACCGATAATGTCCTCAATTTCCCGGCAAACCTTATCAGTTTCCGCAGAGGGCAGGTCTATTTTGTTCAACACAGGAAGGACTTCCAGATTATTATCAAGTGCCATATAAACGTTGGCTAACGTCTGTGCTTCCACTCCCTGAGCTGCGTCAACAACAAGCAGAGCTCCTTCACATGCGGCCAGTGAACGGGAAACTTCATAGGTAAAATCAACATGTCCTGGAGTGTCTATCAGATTTAACATGTATTCCCTGCCGTCTTTTGCCCGGTAATTTAAGCGCACCGTTTGTGATTTTACTGTAATGCCCCGTTCGCGCTCAATGTCCATTTTATCAAGTAGCTGGTCCTGTGCCTCCCGTTCAGTGACGGCGCCTGTTTCTTTCATCAGGCAGTCTGCCAGTGTGGACTTTCCATGGTCAACATGTGCGATTATTGAGAAGTTCCGAATCAGGCTGGAATCAGGCGGGGTGTTTTTCATGTATATTTACAAAAGTTTTTGTAAAATATCAAATTGCAGGGTATGACCGTTGTTGTTTGCTGTTTATTATAGAGAGGCTCATCACATTCTTTGCAGATAGCAAATTAATCAGAAAATCTGCAGTTGAAGACAAAAAAAATGATGAAAGTATCTAAAGCAGTATTCCTTTCTAAAATGACACAATCCTTTAAAAAAATCGAGACATGCCTGCTTACCGCGTAGCTTAAATTTCTATTGAATTCCTGTACGGGAAACAGTTTTCAGGTTTTCATGCAGTGCTTAATCTGCTATCTTTTATTCTTCACCTGACCAAAATTTTTAACGAAAAAATGTCTGAAACTGGAAACAGCAATTTTAGTGAGGAATCCTTTAAATTTCGCCATCGTCTTGAGTATTTCCTTTTCAGCAGCCTTAAAAGATGGGGACAGGGTGCTTCAGAAAAATCATTAAGACGGGGGGCATTAATGCTTGATGGGCTGCTTTATCATTGCCTGCGTATCTGCCGAAAGATAGTGAAAATAAACCTGGAGTTTGCTTTTCCAAAATTGTCATCAGTGGAGCGTAAAAAAATAGCACGTGAAAATTATCGATGGTTTGCCCGTTTTTGCATGGACGTCCTTCATATGGACGCATGGAAAGGCCGCACATCAGAGATGGTTTACTGTCAAAATCCTGAGATATTGGACCAGGCTTTGTCTGAAAAAAAGGGCGTGCTCCTTATCAGCGGACATTTCGGAAACTGGGAAATGATTCCGCCGGCACTAGCTGAAAAGGGATATAAAGTTGTTATGTACGTCGGAAGACAAACCAACCCGCTCACAAATCAGCTTCAGAATACTGCGCGTGCCGGATTCGGGGTGGAAACAATTGACAAGGGTAAAAGAGCAACACTGCAAATGGGAAGAGCACTTGCTGAAAACAAAATTATTGCCATGCTGGTTGACCAAAACGATAACAAATCAGACCTTTTCGTAAATTTTTTTGGTAAGCTTGCATCCTGCAGCAAAGGCACTGCAGCGTTTCATTTACTGCGCAGAAGTCCTGTAGTGCTTGTAACTTGCCCATATGTTGGCAATCGTATAGAAATTAATTTTCAGCACATCCCATTTGAGCTTACTGGAGATCAGGAAAAAGACACCCAAGAAGTTTCCCAGAAAATAACTTCCGCGCTTGAAAAAGTGATTCGTCAATATCCTGAACAATATTTCTGGATGCACCGTCGCTGGCGTGCTCGACCCACTCAAGACCCTGAAACAATATATTAAGAACATCATTGTAAAGATCAGATACATGAACTCAAGAAAACTAAATATACGAACAGAAAACTGGAGAGAAGAACCATTCTCTATTTCAAGAAGCTACGAAGAAGATAACTTCGATGTAGTGGTGGTTGAGCTGGAACAGAATGGTTTTAAGGGCTGGGGTGAAGGTTCACCAACCGAACACTACCAGGAGTCTGTTCAACAAACTGAAGCACTGATAGAAGATTTTAGAAAAGTACTGGAAAATGGAATGTCACGCCAAGAACTTCAGCAGGCAATGCCTAAAGGTGCTGCCCGAAACGCAGTGGACTGCGCTCTTTGGGACCTGGAGGCAAAACTTGCAGGTAAAAGGGTTTGGGAATTAACGGAGATATCAAAGCATCTGGCAGCAGACGGAACGTCCGAACCAGGAAGTGTTACAACTGTTTACACGCTGAGCCTTGATACTCCAGAAAAAATGGGTGAAGCTGCAGCAAAACATGCGAAACGTCCAAACTTGAAAATTAAACTCACCGGCGATGGCGATCTCGAGCGCCTGTCCGCAATTTCAGAAAATGCTCCCAATTCACGTTTGGTTGTTGATGCCAATGAGGGATGGACACCTGAGCATTATCAGCGTTTTGTGCCAGAGTTAAAGTCGCTCGGAGTGGAAATGATTGAACAGCCTTTTCCTGCTGACAAAGACAGCATCCTGAAAGCACTTGACCGACCTCTACCTGTCTGTGCTGATGAGTCCTGTCATGACACTGCAGATCTTGAGCGTTTAAACGGGCTTTACGAATTTGTGAATATCAAGCTTGATAAAACAGGGGGGCTTACTGAAGCGCTGCATTTGCAGGCTCAAGCAGAAAACATGGGATTCAGGACTATGGTGGGGTGTATGTCCTCAACATCACTTGGAATCGCGCCTGCGTTTTTAATCGCTCAGCGTGCGGAAATTGTTGACCTTGATGCCCCACTGTATCTATATGAAGACAGAAATACTCCCATACGATATGAATTGAGCAAAGTTTTCCCTCCAGATGCAAAATTGTGGGGTTGATCTGGTAACAAAAAATTTTTACTACTTTTCAATCTCTATATAGGTGGCTATTGGATCATATGTTGAACTTTGATATCTCTGCTTTCACTATTGAATAGCTTTTAAGTTGTGGGTTACCTCTGGAGAATAATTTATTAGATAAATCTGACATTCATCCCCTCCACGATATACCACTGAAGTTCTAGACAAAATTTGCAGAATAATTTAAAGAATCCAGTTAAACGGCTGTTCCTGTTAGAGGAATTAAGATATTTTTTCAGTAAAGCCAAAAATAACTATTAAAATCCTTCTATTTGTATCTGAACCGACACACCACTTTTTTACTGAAATTTCTTTAAGTTTGTCTTCAAGGAGCATGTGATCTATAATGTAATGCTCCATGAAAAGCCTTCCCAAGAACATACCAACCCCTTTTCTCAATAGAATTAGGTTAATTTTCCTGCCGAATGGATCCGTTTTTTACGGCTGGTGGATTGTCGCCATAGCCTTTTTTGTGATGTATCTGGGATCCCTTTTTTGGATACAAAGCTATGGTGCCTATGCAGTAGTGTTTAATCGGGAATTCGGATGGAGCATGACCCTGCTTTCAGGAGCCTACGTGTTGACACGTATCGAAAGCGGACTGCTTGGTCCGCTCCAAGGGTGGATGGTGGACCGGTATGGACCACGTCTAATTGTAAGCATTGGCCTGCTGATGCAAGGCATAGGACTAATCTTTCTGACTCAGGTCGAAACACTTACTGTTTACTATTTTGCGGTTATTATTATCTCACTTGGAATTGGTCTGGGTGGATTTCAAACACTGATGATAGCGATCGTCAATTGGTTCCAGCGTCACCGCACGAAAGCCATCGCCTTAGCCCAACTGGGAAGCAGCCTCGGTGGGCTGAGTGTTCCAATGCTGGCATATGGGCTGGAGCAATTCGGTTGGCGTACAATAGCTGTCGCTACAGGCTTCGCAGCAATTTTTCTTGGAATACCTCTGGTTCAAAACATACGCCACAGACCTGAAGAAAAAGGGGAGGTAGTAGACGGTAAAATTACAGTGAAACATTCCAATAACCGTGTAGAAATAAATAATGAGATTGTATCTGTCAGCTGGCAGAATGCCCTGAGAACTCGTGCCTTCTGGTTTATCTCAGTAGGGCATGCCATTGCCTTGCTCTCAGTTTCAACAGTACTGGTACATTTTATCCCCCACCTAACTGGTACGCTCGGTATGGGCCTGACCGAAGCTGGACTGGTATTTTCAACTGTCAGTATCTCTCACATTCTGGGACTGTCTTGCGGAGGTTATTTGGGGGATCGTTTCAGCAAGAGGATAATTTGTTTTTACTGTATGATTTTTCATGGTAGCGGAATGCTGGTGCTTGCGTTTTTTGATGCTTATCCAATGGTGCTTCTGTTTTCTGTTCTACACGGAATTGCCTGGGGCATTCGCGGGCCCCAAATGGTTGCCATCCGAGCTGATTATTTTGGAACCAGATCCTTTGGAAAAATCCTTGGTATATCATCAATGGTGGTTATGTTTGGCACGATGGTAGGGCCGATTATCTGTGGGTTTGTTGTAGATCATTATGGAATATATCGAAATGCGTTCATAAGTATTGGTTTGATAAGCTATATCGGAGCACTTCTTTTCTACTTGGCTCGTAAACCTATTTTTGATGCCTAACTACACCAAAAAAATAAATACTGCTTCGACTTAAAGCTGCAATTTATTATTTATATGAAATATTGCGAACGCTACCTGTGAGGACTACAACCGTACCTTAATCCGCAATTCTAAGGCGGTGAATCCCATCATTGAATGAATGGCCAAGGAGAATAATATAAGGGAATTGGCCAGGTTGGTTATTCCCAATCACAGCAAGCAGCTCTCCCCCAAAATTTATTAAGCAAAAGACTAAAGTACTTCCTGCAGATTCAGCACAAAATTACCCATACAGCAACTGCTTAACCATGCTGGTTGCCATACTTTGAATCAAGAAGAATATATGTTGCTCGTCCTTATTATTCAGGAACGGATGATTCCCGAATTATTTAGGTGAAGTTCTGCAAGGTGAGAGTGTGTGCCGTTATTGTTAGGCAGTTCAATACCGCTCTGAGTCTTTACGTTCCCGCTTGCCATCTCGGCAATGGTGAACTCAAACCCATCCGGAATTTCAATACGCGCCCTATGCTCTGCGCCTGTCACAGGATTCTTGATCGGTTCCACATTCAGTTCAAAAACACCATCAACTACTACACGACCCCTGCGAGCCTCGATATCCGCTTCTATGGTGACGGGTAAGTAGAGTGTCTCATGACGAATAGTGGTCATGGCATTGACCACCCAAAAGATGGTCGCAAGTTCCTCGGTATCTTCTCCGGTAATAATTTTTTCAAGTGCATTTCGCTGCTCTGCAGTAGCCTGATCGTCAATAATGATAAGCCGCTCACCATTACCTTCATGAATGGGTCCGGGCCACTTTGCCAACATTCCTGCACTTAACCCATCAAGTGAAACCCCTCCATAAAATCCTTTTTCAATATGAAACCCATCTGCAGCTTCACAGGTGCCATAAGTAGGCAGTGCATCAAATTGACAAGGGCAGCCGTATGCACAATTACAATTTGCAACTACTACCGCGTGAATCTCCCAAGGTGTCATTTTTCCTAGTAATTACATGAGTTAATAAATACCACAACTTCAAATTAATATACTCCTGCACGGAGAATGTAGTAGATTTGAACAATGCCGATGGGACGGTCTTCTGGATCAGATACAACTAGGCAGGTGATCGAATTAGTTTCCATAACATGCAGGGCTTTGGCAGCCAGTGCCTCCGGTGCAATAGTTTTTGGTTTAGGACTGGCATAATCCAGCAGTGGTTTGTCAAGAAAATCCTTTCCTTTCTCAAGGAGGCGCATCAAATCACCGGTGGTAAAAACACCGCTAATTTTTCCATGCTGATTGACGGCAACTATAATTCCCAAGTTTTTGCGTGACAAAACATTCATTGCCTCACGCATAAGCATATCTTCAGGCACAACAGGCAGCATATCACCTGTAACCATCACATCTTTAGTCCTGATAGTCAGCTTGCGTCCCAGACTGCCCCCCGGATGAAACAAAGCAAAATCATCCTCACTGAACTGACGTTTCTCCAGCAGGCACATGGCAAGCGCGTCACCAAGCGCCAGAGTTGCTGTACTGCTTGCAGTGGGGGCTAACCCAAGTGGGCAGGCTTCCTTATCAACTGCAACTGAAAGATGAACTGTGGATGCTTTGGCAAGTGCGGAATCAGGATTTCCAGTAATTGCAATCATAGGGATTCCCAGTGCGTTGATGTGACCGATCATCTGCAGGACTTCAGCAGTTTCACCACTGTAGGAAAAAGTAATTACTGCGTCCTGTCTGGTGATGATTCCCAAATCACCATGTGAACTTTCTCCGGCATGCAGAAAAAGTGCGGGAGTACCGGTACTGGTAAGTGTTGCTGCAATTTTCTGGGCAATCAGGCCGCTTTTGCCCATTCCGGCAAGGATTACTTTTCCCTGGCAGTCATAAAGAAGATTTACTGCCTGCTCAAATTCATGATCAAGACGTTTGCTGAGCTCTTCTAGACCGGCAATTTCAATTGTCAGCGTTTCACGGGCACGCTTCAACAATGTAGACATTTTTTCAAACGTACAAAATTCCCTGTTTTTCAAAATGCCGCATGGTAGCAGAATCACGCAAATCACCTGCTTTCAGGATTACGGCATCAGTGTTGTGGGTTCCTTTTTTATTGGGTATTGAACCTCCTACTGCAAGTCTGTAAGGAGGAATAACAGGCAGCAGAAACTTTTTTTCTCCCACCACGCATTCCATGGGAGCCACAAAATCATTAGTGTCTTCATCATAAATTTTCTTGCCTGAAGCCATTATCACTCCACTGGCAATAACTGATCCTTCACCAATGATCCCGGTTACTTCGCACATAGCTCCTATTTTCACATTGTCTTCAACAATTGAGGCAAGCCTGCCGGCAGGCTCAAGGATACCCTCAATTCCGGAACCTGCTCCATACTTTACGTTTTTACCAATCTGTGCACATGAAGCCACCCGTGCTCCTCCGTCTATCATGCAGCCTTCTCCGGCAATATATGCTCCGATATTCACAAATGCCAGGTTCATGATTACTGTTTTGGGACCAATATAAGCACCCGTACGTACCATACAACCTGGAGCATAGCGAACTCCGCCCTGCTCAAAATCTTCGTCAGTGTAATTTGCGGTTTTCAGCGGAATCTTATCCCAGTATTTTCCTTCCATGCGCTCACTGTCATGTGTGCCAAAATAATTCAAAACACCGTCAATTACATAAGGCTGAGGCTCCCATTTATTATTCACTTTCTCAGCAGCGCGTATTTTCCCCTGATTCAGCAATTCGATGAAAACTTCGCACTCTTCTGCAGAAGCAACTTGTCCGGAAAGATTTTCCAGCAGGTCCGGGCAGGAACATTCCACATTTTCTATCCGCAGGTTCTCCCTGCTTTTCATCCCCAGCAGCAATTCAAGTTTCTGGTGCTTGCCTGGATTATTACGCGCATCTTCAACTTTTTCCTCAAAGATCCTCAATCCTTCCTTTGCTGCTTCGAAGTCAATTACACCTTTTTTATCAGCAATATGCCTGAAAACCCTGACTGAACCCTGTCGCCCTGGAATATTTGGAATAATGGAAACCAGCTCATCACGCTCATTGTACAGTCGCAGCAATACGGTTTTTTCAGCAGTTGGAAGAGATTTCAGATTTTCTTCAAATGTTTTCATGGTGTCATTATTTTAGTAATCATTAATTGACAATTAAATATGCTTGAGCGGAGATTTCCCCAGGGGAAAAACATTAAAACCAATTTTATAAAGCTTATCATGATCAAGATGATTACGCCCGTCAAAGATGAATGCTGGCTCAGCCATTGTTTGATGAATTTTCTCGTAATCCAGCTCCCTGTATTCATCCCACTGGGTGACAAGAGCAAGTGCATGTGCCCCATCGGCAGCTTCGTAAACGTCCTCAACAAATGAAACATCACCTTTAAGATTCTTTAGTTCAATGCGGGCGTTTTCAAGCGCTTTTGGATCATGAATCCTGACCCTTGCGTTTTCTCCCACCAGTTTTTCACATAGCGGAATTGCAGGAGAATCGCGTGTGTCTCCTGTATCCTGCTTAAAGGCAAAGCCCAGCATGGTAATTGTCTTGCCTGCCAGAGTATTGAACAGCTCATGCAGAATATTCTGAAAAAACCGATCAGTCTGCCATTCATTAATGCGGACAACACTGGCCCAGTAATCCGCAACTTCCGGAAGTCCATAATATTCGCAAAGATATGACAGATGCAAAATATCCTTGCGAAAGCATGAGCCCCCAAATCCAACACTGGCCTGTAAAAATTTAGCGCCAATTCTTGTATCCATGCCAATTGCCCTGGAAACTTCCGTAATGTCTGCTTCAGTACGTTCACAAAGCGCGGAGATACTGTTTACCGAAGATATGCGCTGCGCCAGCATCGCGTTGGCAACGAGTTTTGAAAGTTCACTGCTCCAGACACTGGTCAACAGAATGCGTTCTCGCGGAACCCAGTGGGCGTAAAGTTCTGCCACTGTTTTTGCTGCTTTATGTCCATTTTCATTCTCTTCCCCGCCTATCAAAACACGGTCCGGATTTACCAAATCCTGGATGGCGGTTCCTTCAGCCAAAAACTCCGGATTAGAAACAACTGAAAATCTGGTTGAGCTGTTTCCGGACTCAAGAATTCTGGCCATGGCCTCGGCAGTACGCACCGGCAAAGTACTTTTTTCAACAACAATAACCTCCGGCTTGCGGCTATTCTGCAAAATATCACGTGACGTTTTTTCCCAATACTGCAGGTCTGCTGCTTTGCCTGCACCTTCTCCAAACTTCTTAGTGGGAGTATTTACAGAAACAAAAATGATATCCGCCTCTGCAATTGCTCCAGCAATATCTGTATGGAAAAACAAGTTTTTACCACGTGTCTGCTGAACCACTTCCAGCAGCCCGGGTTCAAAAATAGGCAAATCGTTGCTGTTCCAGCGCTCTATTCGCTCCTGGTTGATGTCCACAACAGTTACAGTGTGTTCCGGACAATTTTTGGCGATCATTGCCATTGTTGGTCCGCCTACATATCCGGCTCCGATGCAAAGGATGTTGCTCATTTAACTAAGATTATTCCTTTAAAAAATTATATATTTGTTTCATTAAGCAAACAGCGGGGGAGCCAAGTCATCCGGCACAGACTGACCTAATAAAATAAAATTTGTTGCCGCCACGTTGCTCAAATTGTTGTTGAAATCCTCGCCAAATGGCTTGAGATGATAATCACCATTATACAAAGGGTCAAATATCATGAAAGGCACAGGATTCAGGGAATGCTTGGTATTGATCTCCATTGTTCCGTTAGAGTTCTGAATCAGCATCTGGTCTGCATTGCCGTGGTCTGCAGTAATCACCAGCAGACCTTTCATTTCATCAATCGCGCTTACAATTGAGTCCAGTGCAGCATCGATAGTTTCAACTGCGTGCACTGCAGCTTGAAAATCTCCTGTATGGCCAACCATATCAGCATTGGCAAAATTTATCAGTCCATATTGATATTCACCTGAACGGATGAATTCAACAGCCTTATTTCTGATTTCTCCTGCCTTCATGGCTGGCTGGCTGGCAAAGGACTGAATTTTATCAGATGCAATCAGGTGATAATTTTCCATGGATGAGTCAAGCGGTTCTCGGTAACCTCCATTGTAAAAAAAAGTAACATGAGGATATTTTTGTGTTTCAGTCAGCCTGAACTGCTTCAGACCAAGTTCCAAAATACGCTTACCGAAAGGGTCATCAACCTCCGGTGTTCCCACCAGGTATTCCGGTGGTATTTCATTATCCTGATCATACTGTGTCATCCCGGCAAACATAACCTGTGGTCGAACAGGACGCTCAAAATGTGGAAAATCATCTGCCAGTATCGCCCTGCTAAATTCTATTGCACGGTCTCCGCGAAAGTTTGTGAATATCAAACCATGATTATCCTCAATTGGTGCTATCGCCTTTCCGTTGCGTACAATCACGAATCCGGGGATATCCTGGTCAATTATACCCGGACTTTTGATCCTGAAATATTCAATTGCATCCTTGATGCAGGGGAAACTGTTTTCTGATTTTCCCTGCACATGAATATTCCATCCTGCCTCCACTTTTTCCCAGTTGTTGTCACGGTCCATCGTAATCGCTTCTCTTCCGCCTCCGCTGGCGAAAGCATAATCAATTTCTGCACGCTGCTCCTTAAGTTCTGCAAAGAGTTTTTCAAACGGCTCCGTATAAGTGAGGGCGGACTGCACCCCTACGTCCCTGCCGTCAAGCAAGGCATGAACATAACAGCGCCTGATTCCTGCCTGAAAGGCATGACGAACTATGGCCTGCATGTGATCAAGATGGCTGTGAATATTTCCGTCTGAAAGAAGACCAAGCAAATGCAGCGGAGTATCATGATTCAAGCAGTTTTTGATGATCTTCGACAATGCCGGAATTTTAAAAAAATCTCCGGATTGAATGAGTTTCCTGATTAGAGTTGGACCCTGCTGCTTAATTATGCCTGCTCCCATAGTCATGTGTCCAACCTCCGATCCACCAAGGTCATTTTCACTTGGAAGACCTACGTATTTTCCATGGGTCCAAAGCTGGGTGTACGGAAAGTTCTGCCTGAGTCTGTCCATAATTGGAAGTGCTGCCTGATGGATGGCATTTGTTTCGTCAGGCGCTCCAACTCCCCAGCCATCCAGTACGACATGAATCAATGGACCACGGCCTGAAAAATTCTGCTGGAGACTTTTAATGGATTTCATTAATTAATTTTTAAGCTTGTTTACCTAATCCGGAGAATGCTTTCATCACTTAAACGCTCACACAGAAAATCACAGGCCTTTTGCAAATACTGATCATCACGGCATTCAAGAGTCAGTTTGAGGTTATAGTCTGATCCGGATATTTTCGGATATGATCCAAGCTGCAGTTCCGGATATGCTTCCTGGGTTTCGTCGAGTGACGCGGCAATGTCTCCTTCATCTGCCTTGAGAAAAATCTGTTTCATAACAATCGGTGTTGTCCTGAAACGTTCCCTGATGCCGGAAAATCGTATTTTCAGAAATTCCGGAATTCCCGGAAAAATAAAGATATTGTGAAACTGGAGCTGCGGTGGGCGGCCTTCTGTATATTCAATCAGCTCCGATCCCTCAGGTATCATGGCCATTCTGCGGTGCGCATCAGTCATATTTTCACCGCGATATTTATATATGGCTTCCATGATCCGGGGCGATTCATAGAGGGCTGCTCCAAACTCCCTGGCAATTGAAGCCACAGTTACATCATCAAGTGTCGGTCCAATTCCGCCACTGGTAAATACCCAGGTGAAGCGCTTTGAAAAATCCAGTGCGGTCTTTCCAATTACTTCTGGAACGTCCGGTATAGTGATGATCTGCTTTACTTCCACGCCAAGAATCCTAAGCTCCCTGCACAGGTATGGGGAGTTCTTATCAGTAACCTTTCCTGACAAAATTTCATTACCAATAATGATGATTCCAGCAGTTGTCAACGATTATAACTCCAGACTGTTATTTAGTTCGCTTGATGATGTGATATCCAAACTTAGTTTCAACAACTTCACTGATGGCGCCCGTTTCAAGGCCAAAAACTGCCTGATCAAACTCCGGAACCATTTGTCCGCGTTCGAACCGTCCCAGTTCACCACCCTTGGGACCAGAAGGTCCGTCTGAATGTTTACGGGCCAACTCAGCAAAATCTCTCCCGCTTTTCAGTTCTTTCAAAATTTTCTCAGCTAATTTTCTGGCGTCCCTGCGGTCACGATCTTTTTCCGAACGCAACGCACCCTTGTATGAGATGAGTATATGGCTGGCTGTAACTGCATCTACATTGACACGGTTAAAAATTAAAAATCCATAAGGTGAATCAACCGGATCACTTATTTGTCCAACTTTTAGCTTCAACGCAGGCTGCAAAAAATCACTCAAATTATTTTTTGCTGACAGCAGGGGCAGTTTTGGCTGCTGAGGTAAATCAGAAAAACGCTTAATCAAATCAGAAAAACTGACTCCTTTTCTTCGAGCAAGATCTGAAAGTTTCGCTGCAGCTTCTTTTGCTCCAGACTTATCATAGTAAATATTCTGCTTAGATGAACGTACACCTTTATAAGCTACCACAAGCAGTTGCACGCTGACTTCTTCCGCCCTTGCCTGTGCTGAATCCGGAACTTTTGCGGTATCTATTGCGGATGTTGATTCTGGAATGATTTTCCTGTTTTTCTCGGCAAGTTTCCTGTTTTGTTCGGCAATTCTTTTTGCTATTGATACAGAATCAAAAGACTTGGCGGATTCTCCTTTCCTGATGATTGTCACTGTGTTAATGAGGTCTCCTTTCACAATGTCGTTAACCACCTTCATGCCTTCAACAACTTCTCCAAAAACAGAATGCTTGTTGTCAAGGTGCGGGGTTGGAACATGTGTGATAAAGAACTGGCTGCCGTTTGTGTCTGCTCCTGCATTGGCCATGGAAAGAATTCCGGCCTTGCTGTGCTTGAGCTCCGGATGAAACTCATCCTGAAATGTATAGCCCGGACCACCAGTACCTGTTCCCAGAGGATCTCCTCCTTGAATCATGAAATCCTTGATTACCCTGTGAAAACTCAAGCCATCGTAATAACGTGTTTTTCTGGCTTTACCGTTAACCGGATCTTTCCACTCTTTTGAACCCTCAGCAAGACCGACGAAATTCGATACTGTAAGCGGCGCACGTTTGTAGAAAAGTCGTAAAACAATCTCCCCTTTTGAGGTTTGCATTTTTGCGTATAGTCCATCAGCAAGGGTTCCCGCAGAAGCTGTTAATGAAATAAATAAAACAGTGATCAATAAAAGCAGGATTTTCCTAATTGCTGCTTGAATTAGCAGCATAGATGTAAGAAAAAAAGACATGCGGTATCCTGCAATAAGATGGCAAAATGTTCTTGAAAACATAAAACAGAAATGTGAAAAGGGGGAAAAGAATCGACTCAGACTAGCTTGTTTACTATGTTTGTCTCAAGTCATTTGTGTGATAAGAGAAGTTCATTAAATAATTTGACCCTAAAAATTTTGTAGTGATTGATGAATCAAGCTTTGTTATTAAGCAAAAAATCAACTGCACTCCAAAGATCATCTGACCAGTAATCAGGATCGACGGACATCTTACCGTCCTGTCCGGCACAGCCGGTGCGAACGCCAATGGAGCATGTCCCCCATTCGGCTGCGGCGGCGAAATCAGTGGTGGTGTCACCGATAAACACAGCTTCTTCCTGAACAAAACCATGTTCAGACGAAGCCTGTTCTAACATCCGTGTTCCCGGTTTCCGGCATAAACATGGTACCGGATTTGTCTGCCTCCTGCCGTTTTGCCAGTCAGGATGATGCGGACAAAAATATTGTCCGTCAATGTGTGCTCCGGACTTCTTGAGTTCAAGGTGCATTTTATCAGTTATTTGTTCAAATATTTCCGCATTCAGATCTCCCCTGGCAATAGCAGCCTGGTTTGTTATCACAAAGCATTTCCAGCCTTTTGAATTGATTCTGGCCACTGCATCAGCGCTTCCTGGAATCATCGCGAACTGTTCCGGATTAAGTATGGGCCCAGGTTCATGGTTGATTACACCATCACGGTCTAGCAGTATAACACGTAATCTACTGAAGGATATTTCAGTCATTGGACCTGTCAGTTCAGCAGCGATAAACGACGATTGCGCTCTTTGAGAGATTCTTGTGCCAGTTCCCGTACCGCCTGGAAAAACTCTCTCCAGTCTTTACCATGCTGATCAAACAACCTCTCAAATTTGTCAACCTTGCTGTGGTAGCGCTTTACACCTAACAAATGAGTATTATTCAAATCCTTTTTAAACCAATTATCATATGATAGCACTCGAAATTCATTTTTGAGTGACTTATAATTCTCACGCAAATCATCAAACAGCTGCTGCTTTTTTCGCAGCTTCTCTGCATTTGCAAGTTCGGAAGAAAACAATTCCTCCATTTCCTCAAATGTTGAATTAATCAGGTGCCTAAATAATTGACGATCTTTTCTTGCCTTCAAATACCATTGATATAAATCTGCTCTGTCTTTATCAAGGATAGCCTTTTCGTCAGCATATCCCAGAAATTGCCTCAATCCTTCCTGTTCAACAAAAACCGCGAATGATTCATTAAATGATGTGTCGTTGCTGACATAAACCACCTGATGCGCCATTTCATGGATCAGCACTGCAATCATTTCCGCATCATTGCGGCGGAGAAATGTACTGAGCACAGGATCTGAGAAATAGTCCGGCATCCAGGATTTGTTCAGCCAGCCCAGAGTAGAGTAGGCGGTAATTTGGCTCACGGAAACATCCAGTTCCTGGCGTTGCAATTCCTCAGCGAATGTTCTTGCTTGTTCTTCATCGAAATATCCGCGGTATTCCTGGCATCCTATGAACAAGTAACACCATTTATGTGCTTTTAACTCAAGTTTCGGTGCTGCGGTTACTACCTTTGTAACGTACGGACGGTCCAGCTCAACGTAGCCAGAATAACCTTCATTTTCAGGAATAGCCAATTGCAGCATTGCGAATTTTCTTACACTCTTTACAAGCTTCAATTTCCGTTTTAATTCCGCTGGAGTATGAGGCGAATCAAGCAGTTCCTGTATATCCTGTTTACGGTTGAGCAAATCCAAATGTCCTGATGCTGCTTGCCAGTAATAGCCTAAGTCTGAGCAGCCACTGCAGAACGTTAATATTCCAAGGGCAAAAAATAAAACGGTCTTGTAACTCACAAAACTTTTTGGGGGTGTCAATTCATGAATTGCAGAAATTTTTCAGCAGGCTTTATGATCCCGGCGCGTTTGGCGAGTACATTATCACTTGCGTCAAGAATTACATACAGAGGCAGGGCTACAGTTTGAAATCTACTTATTTGCATTTGCTGATTTTCTGCAGCCTTCTCTCCTCCATCAGTGAAAAGCTGAACAAGCACAAATTTATTCTTAAACAGTTCAATTACGTCCGGGTGAGAGAAAATATTTTTTTCCATCCATCGACAGTTAATACAGGTGTATCCTGTAAAATCAATAAAGACATGCTTGTTTTCGGCTTTTGCCTGCCCCAGGGCATCAGATAAGTCATTATGCCAGGGCAGTGAATGAGCCTTGATTCCTGAGGCTGTGTCAGTACTTTCTGAAAATGCCAGCTTGTTTTGTTCTAAAATTTGCAGATCCGGAGGCAAAAAAGTATCTACCCAGGGATTTAACTGTACACCAGCCAACCCACGTACCAGGTAAATACCCAGCGCAGCAAAAACAAAAGCTGCAGCAAATCCAGCACTGCCTGTTTTGATAATCCGAACATGATGTATTTTCAGCATACCCAGCAAATATAATGTTCCAATCAGGCAAATTATTACCCATGCGGCAAGTACAAATTCCCTGTTAATCAGACCCCATTGCCAAACCAGGTCAGCATTACTGAAAAATTTGAAGGCTGCTGCCAGTTCAAGCAATCCCAGGATTATTTTGAGATGCTCCATCCAGCTTCCTGACTTTGAGTGCATCTTCTGAATAAGGCGCGGAAAAAGACCAAGCAGGAAAAACGGAAATGCAAAAACAGTAGAAAATACGAGCATTCCCACTACAGGCCAGAACCACATTCCCTGAGATGCAGCAATCAGCATGGTGCCTACAAACTGCACTGTACAGGTGAAGGAAGTGAGTGTGAACACCAGGCCCATGGCAAGCACTCCAAAGGTTCCTCTCAATTGCCGTGACCAGCGGTCAACAATGTTTGTCAAACCGCCCGGAGCAGTTAACTGAAGAAAGCCCATCAGGCTAAAGGCAAAAAGAGTAAACATCAGGCCTATTGCCAGATTTATCCAGCCATTAGTGGCAAATTGAACCGCACCAGCAGCCCCCAGGATTACTGAAAGCAGCATGCCAGTCACAGTATATGTGCCCACTATTCCCACACCAAACAATACAGCAAGGCGCAATGTCTCTCTTGTTCCGGCATGACTTTGTTTAGTAAAAAAAGCAACCGTTACCGGTATCATTGGAAACACACATGGCGTGAGCAATGCCAAAAAACCAGCAATTATCGCCAGTCCCACAAATCCAATAAAACCGCCGCTGAGTGCC
>ENA-UPTF01000705-UPTF01000705.1-marine-metagenome-genome-assembly--contig:-NODE-705-length-22623-cov-5.735873_pt1 | contig 22623 bp, 19 predicted proteins | sample MGYA00238166_ERZ767019 | MGnify/ENA primary metagenome ERZ767019 (study PRJEB28930, sample SAMN06266391) | marine metagenome | isolation source: Sea water from 250 m depth | place: Atlantic Ocean | study... | reverse complement strand
TGATTCTTCCTGGTATGACATCATCATGCCCGTCCAGTTCACGCATTTTGGCACTAGTTGCTCCTACTTTCCAGCCTGAAATATCTTTACCTAAAAACTTTGCCATATGATCTTGGACAAAATAAGCCTCTTCTCTGGAATGTGGTATTTCAAAATCATTTGGCCCTTCAATCATGGTGTTTTCAATCCAGGCTTGCCCTAGTTTTTTAGCTAGGGATTCGAGTTGTTTGAATCGATTGGAGTCTGGATTCATTTTGTTCAGATCATTCAGTTGGCCCTCCAGAAATTATTAAACATAGATGGATTGGCCATATTCAAGCAGTTAAAATTATTCGGAGCTAATGTATTTAAATTATTAATAAAAATCAATTTTTTATATTGGATCAATTATCCCTTAAAAATAATAGAAAAATTGAAATGAGTCAAGGAACAATTTCAGATCTTCAAGGATCTTTTTTAGATCGTTAGTGGCACGAATCAACCTCAAATTTGAATATTGATTTTCCACTAAATCCAAAGATATTGTGGAAAACCAGCATTTTACTCTTAGTTTCTCTCTGAGTCATGTAATTAGACAGATCGGTACTTAGTTATTAGTACCAATCTCAAAAGAGAATTCGGTTGAGGCTTGATCTGGATGCTAGTTAAGAACTAAATGGAAGCATAGGTTTTAACTGACAGGAAGGTATTGGTTAAAATTCGTAGTAAAAAGTAAGGGTATAGATAAAATCTTTTTAACAAGGTTTTTTGCTTTAACCACCAATGTGTTAAATGAGATAAATATGAGAATTATTAAAATTGACAGAAAAATTATCGTTCCTTGAAGAGGGTTTGAACATGCAGTTTTTTTTTGATATCCTGAAATATCTGGTATGGGAAAAAGTAATTAATAGTCAAACTATGCCTGATAGTAATCGAATTAAGTTTATGTTAAGAAATGAATTGTAGTCAAATGTTATTTGACACAATCACTATTATAATTTGGTACCATGGGTATTGAATCCAGCTATGTCTGCCATGCCTGAAGTCTAAGAAGTTTATGAAGCCAGCTTTCGCGACCGCTCTGCCGCGTATCAGTTTGATAGGAAACCCCTCTGACATTTACGGTGGTTGTGGTTTGGGTTTTCCCATTTGGAATTGGCAGGCGAAGGTGTTCCTAGATACTAGTATTTCTACAACTGAAGAAATACCTCTTCTCCAAGCTACCAGAGAAGTTTTTTCCCAACATCATACGGTCAAACAAAAGTTTGGCTTGAGATTCATCTCCGACATTCCTCTGCAAGCTGGTTTGGGAGGATCCAGCGCTCTGGTGATGGCGGCATTGAGAGCAATGGGGAAAGCCCATGGGTTCCAATGGACATGGAAATCCTTGGCTGATGCAACTTTGACAGTAGAACAGGATCACCTTGGCATCATTGCGGGCCCTATGGATCGTTGGATTCAAGCTCAAGAGGAGTTCCTATGGATGGATTTTTCAGAAAATAAAACTGAAGTGCTGCCAATTAACACACTTCCATCTTTAAGGGTTTTGATTTCTTCAAAACCTGGTCGACCCAGTGGGTCTGTTCATGCTCCGATCATGGAGCGTTGGAGTCGCGGAGATCCCCAGATAAAAAGGGTAATGGAAGCCTATAGGCCTCTGGTGGAGCAAGGACGCGTTGCTTTGCTGGCTCGGGATATTTCCACACTTGCGGAATGCATGGATCGAAACTTTGAATTGCGTGCTTCTCTTTTTTCGATTCATGAAGAAGATCAAGCAATGATCAATCTGTGCAGACGGCACGGATCCGCGGCCAAACTGTGTGGTTCCGGAGGGGCGGTCCTTGCTCTGATGAAATGCAAAGAAGAATGGTCGGCATTAGAAGTGGAAGCAAAGGGTGCAGGAATTACCGTGGTCGAGCCTCAACTGTTCAAAGAGGTCTCTTGAAACTGGCCCTCCTCGCAGCGGGCTTTGCCACTCGGATGTATCCCTTAACGAGGAATCGTCCTAAACCATTGTTGGAAATCCAGGGGCAGACTTTACTCACTCGATTATTGTTTCAGGCTTTGGAAACAGGAGTTATTGAAGAGGCCGCGGTAGTTGTGAATGCTCGATTCCAAGCGGAGTTTGAAGCCTGGGCGTTTGGTCAAGAATTTCCGGTGGAAGTTGTCGTCAACAAAGCCCAAGAGGCAAAAGAAGCTCCAGGTGCTCTTGCAGATTTGCGTTTGTTGCTGGATCAAGGTTTCCGATCTTCTACTCCGAGTCCATGGATGGTCCTAGCTGGCGACAATCTCATGGACTTTTCACTTTCTGAAGTGGTGCGTAGGCAAGCTGAAAATCTGAAGCAACCACTTTTTATGGTTCGAAAAATAGAAGGTTCCATCCCGCCCAACCGATATTCCGAAGTTAGTCTGGATTCTAAGGGCTACATAAAGCAGATTCGAGAAAAACCAGACAATCCATCTTCTCCATACTCGGTCATTGGTGCGTATCTATTGCCGCCGGATCTTCCCGAATTGTTGAATCAATATTTGGATCAAGGTGGGAGTGCAGATTCCCCAGGACACTTGATGGTATGGTTAGCCCGAGAGCGAAATTGCCGGGCTTGGCATATTCCCGCTGGTTTATGGTGGGACATCGGAAACCTGGAGTCCTACCAGCAGGCAAGGCAAGTACGGCTCAATAATCGAAGCGCCAAAATGCCTGGAAATTCCAGCTGAGAGGCGGGTCTGTGATTGCGGCCTGGATAATCTCAGTAGGAATATGGCCTTGGAAAAGGACTAGAATATGGAATTGGCGCTCGATCCAATCTCACTTTTCTTAATAGGAGAATCGAAAAGAGTCAAATGGATGAAGAAGCACACCGCCGTTAAACCGGCGCGCTGATCATGCGATCGTGTTTCGCCCCGACCATGGGCATGAATTGCTTTCGGATATCTTACGTGGCACACATCCCGGCTATCCGCTGATAGGGTGGATACGTGGGTTTTCAGAATTACGCGGCATTGTGCATGCGCTGGAACATCCGCAGAACACGTGAGGCTCTACAGTACTACCAACCACTGCGGATTTAGAATTGTAGTAGATCAATAGATCGCTTAATTATTAATCGTATTAGGAGGGACAAGTATAAAAAATAGAATATTACTGAAGATAAATGCAGTTTAAAGGTCAAAATTGGAAGCGGAACTCCATAGGGACTTTCTCTCTTCTGTGAAGCAATACACAGAATTAATCGCTAAAACATGTACAGTTAAATCAATACTGATTTATTTCCTTATTTCGTCAAACGATGTCTCTGAGCTGCACAATATATTTAACCATACTTATTAGAAATTCTGAACAGATCGAATGAAAAATAATATCAAAACAGTTTGTGGTATAGAAAAATATGATGAACTTTCCAAAAGAAAAGGTTTTCTCAATCAACTTCGTTTTTATTGGTTCGTTTTGTGTGCATCACTAAGGGATATCGGAAAAAAGAAAATGATAAAGGAAGAATAATTTTGGTTTCCGAGTTATTTTATACTCCACGTGGAGATTCCTCCACAACCAACCCCATGATCTCCTGTGAGTAACCCCCACTAATTCTTCACAGTAAGACACCCTCCACAACCTACCACCACCTTCCTTGTAAAATTCACCAAATGATGATATATTTTGGGTTCTCCTAAGCTTCCAGGACTGGGAACATTCAACATTTTTAAGACTTTAGACTCCGGCAAAAAGATCCTGAAAGAAACACCATCAATACCAGTTAAACGAAATCAACTATAAAGAAAAATGCCGCGATTTTCTGCCAATCTGAGCTTGCTGTTTACCGAACTACCACTGCTGGAACGTTTCAGCGCCGCAAGGGAATACGGCTTCCTGGCTGTAGAAATACAGTTTCCTTATGAGACTCCGGCCGAACACATCAAGACGCAAATCGATCTGACAGGGCTTGAACTCGTTCTGATCAACGTACCAGCGGGCGACTTGATGAACGGAGGTGAAGGGCTTGCCGCTGTCCCGTCGAAACGCCAAGAATTTATCGATGCCGTTAACAAAGCCGCCGAGTATGCAGATATCCTCCGCCCAAAATTCATCAACGTTCTCCCAGGTTGCTGTTTCGAGACCGACTGTCTCGATCAATACATGGAAACCTTCACAAGCAACCTTGGTCACGCAGCGGATGTTTTCCTTAACAAGGGCATTAAGGTCGTTTTCGAGGCAGTCAACACAAAAGACAGGCCAGGTTTCCTGATTCACAATAGCAAACAACTGGTTCAAGTACTGGAGGAGCTGAAGCATTCGAATGTTTACCTGCAATATGACATTTACCACATGCACACTATGGGAGAAGACTATCTTGCTTTCTTCAGCCGCTACGTGGAAAAAGTCGGGCATATACAGTTCGCTGATTCACCCGGGCGTCATCAGCCAGGAACAGGGCAAATAGACTTTGACAACCTTTTTAGCGCAATTGACGCATGTGGATACAAGGGTTGGCTTGGAGCGGAATACAGACCCAGTGGGCCAACCCGGGACAGCCTTGATTGGTTTGACCTCTATAGCCAGCCCCAGGCCTGAATGACAAGATGATTCGCCTACTCCATCATGAATTTTGATATGTGCCACTAATTCTTCACAGTCAGACACCCTCCAAGTAAAATTTCACTATTCTTGAAAAACAAACCGATTGATGGTATATATTAGGTTCTCCTAATCCACATATAGGAAACCAAATGAAATATCTACCAAATAGTGGTATATATTGGGTTATCCTTAACCAACCAATTGTTGTTCTTTAAGCAGGGAATTCCTGGAGGGTCATGTCAGGTAATTCAGAAAGACATCAAGTTGTTAAAAATATTCATGATCTGTAATTTGTGTAGTGCTAATTATGGCTGTTTTAGCTGGTGAACAAAGAAAAAAATTTCAGGATCAGGGCTTTATTCTTCTTGAAAATGCTATAAACACTGAACTGTTGGAAGGCTTGCAAAATGACTTCAATGGTTGGGTAAAAGACAGTATTAATCATCAGCAGCCTTATGGAGAAATGCTGGATGGCCGTCCACGTTTCGACCTTGAACCGGGCCACAGTAAAGAACAGCCTGCGCTTCGTCGTGTTGCATCACCTACCGAAATTTCAGCCATTTGCTTGAAGGTAGTTTGCTCAAGTCATGCTACTCAAGCAGTAGCGGAACTGATTGGCCCGGATGTTCGTTTTCATCATTCCAAGTTTAATTCTAAAATACCAGGTTCAGGAACTGTGGTTAAGTGGCATCAGGACTTCACATTTGACCCATGCAGTAATGATGACAGTATTACGATTATAGTGTTTGTTGACAATGTGACGGCTACTAACGGAGTAATTATGTTAAGTCCCGGTTCGCACAAAGGACCATTATATTCTCTTTGGCAAGATGGGGTCTTTACGGGTGCGGTTAATGAAGATATTGCATCAGAATTGGAAAAGACAGCAGTTCCCTGTGTGGGAAAAGCCGGTGATGTGTGTTTGATGCATTCTCGCGTTGCACATGCATCGAGGATTAATCAAACCAATCATCCACGTACTTTGTTTATATATAATCTCATTGCGGCTGATGCCATTCCTCTGGCTCCCAATCCAGTTCCCAGTAAGCACGAGGGTATGCTGGTTAGTGGAAAAGAGCCTGGACGAATAAGGGCCACATCATTCGATATGGAAATTCCTGAAATACCAAAAAGCGCTTCATTTTTCGATCAGCAGGCTCAATCCTGATGGAATTAGAAAGCAGATAATTCTTTTTGCATGCAGCCGGCGGGAACGATATTGAATTTTTATTTGATTGGTCTGATCATGATTGTATTGTTAAAAGACCTCTAAAATTTGATTTTTATATACCAGATCTTGGAATACTTATTGAGTATGATGGTATTCAGCATTATGTACCATCAGATTTTTTGGGGGTATAAAAGCTTTTAAGAAGTTACAGGAGTATGATTCCATAAAAAATAAATGGGCTGATGGAAAAAATGGATTTAAGTTTGTTAGTATTAGATATGATCAGGATAAAAATAAAATAATAGACGATGAAGTAATGAATTACTAAGCCAATGAAAATCCCCTTTTACAACCACCAACAATTCTCCAAATTAAGACCCTTCCAAAAACCTCCCAATTCTTGTAAAACAAACCGATTGATGTTATATATTGTGTTCTCATAAACCACATATAAGAAACCAAGTGAAACACAAACTCATCATCCTCTCACTCCTTCTTCTTTTTTCTCCTCTGTTTGGTCAGTCAACACCCAAATATGAAAGTGTAGGTCAATGTGTTCTCCAAACAATGACAGAGAAGAAGTTGACTGGTAACGAAATGTTTGAGGTGGTCAAGGAAGAATGTGAGAGGATTTTAGAAAAGGTTAAAGGTAAAGGGAAGAAAAGACAAAATGGGGTTTTGTTTTTTATTAATAGGAATAGGATAGTGGGATGGTATGAGGATGGTGATGAGGAAAAGGATGGGAAATATGTGGGGGAAATTGAAAATAGGAAACCAAATGGTCAAGGAACACACACATATTCTAATGGGGAAATATATGTGGGGAAATGGAAAGGTGGGAGTCCTTGGATTGGAACAAAATACAACAAAAACGGGAAAATCCTTGGAAAGTGGGTAAATGGAAAGTTTCAGTAAGTAATCCCACAAAAACAACCCCATAATCCCCTGTGAGTAACTCCCACTAATTCTTCACAGTCAGACACCCCCAAGTAAAATCCCCGATACTTGTAAAACAAACCGATTGATGTTATATATGGTTTGCTCATGAACAAATAGTAATCCAAATTGATATATTTATACTTCCAACTGTACTTCGAACGTATATTCGATTAGGGGCTCTTGTAAGGTTTCAAAACTATCCTAATGATCTATGATGAAATTTTATCAACATGGGTCAAATTATTAGTCATTTCTGGTCGTTTTCCTATATTGATTTTTCAAGCGGTTCTTATATCATAAACCACTTTGCAGAGGTATCGATGTCAGGAGTTAAAAACCGGGTTGCTTTAGTAACAGGGGCTGGTAGTGCGAATGGTATCGGGTATGCCACAGCTAATTTGCTAAGAGCTGCTGGCGCTAAAGTAGCAATAACATCAACTACGGAAAGAATATATCAAAGGTTAGAAGAAATGGGTGGGACAGCTGAAGACACCTACGCAATAACTGCAGATCTCACAGACACAAAGTCAGTAAAATCATTAATTGAAAATGTAGAAGGTGCTTTGGGGGCTATTGATATTGTAATCAACAATGCTGGTATGGTTCAAACTGGGAGGGAAGAACCTAGTGTTTTGTTTCACGAAACAAGTGATGAAAACTGGCGGTACGGAATCGATATCAATCTAACAAGCTCATTTCTTGTTACCAGAAGTGTTATTCCTGGCATGATGGAACGTAAGTATGGTCGTATTTTACATGTATCATCTGTAACTGGGCCTCTTGTTGGTATTTCTGGAAGCTCCGTCTATGGTACAGCAAAGGCAGGTATGCTTGGAATGGCTCGATCACTTGCTATTGAAACTGGCAAACACAACATCACAGTAAATTGTGTTGGGCCAGGTTGGATTAAGACATCATCAAGCAGTGAAAGAGAGATTACTGCTGGAAAATTTACACCTGTTGGTCGCCCAGGTACACCAAATGAGGTTGGTCATGTAGTAGTCTTTCTTGCTAGTGAGGAGGCAAGTTATGTGAGCGGCCAACTAATTGTTGTTGATGGTGGAAATACGGTACAAGAATATAAAGTGGCAGTTTAGCTAGTGGGGTCAATAACTAGAGATAGTTTGGTATGTATGTTATCTACTAAGTACTGTTTTGTAAGTTACTAATATCTCCCTTACTACCATAAATCATTTTAACCACGTTACTGGACAAACAATCATCTCCTGTGAGTAACTACCACTAATTTTTCACAGTCAAAAAACCATCCCTATCATACCTTCTGAGCCAGTACTTTAATCACATTTCTTGTTTTGGTACCGATTCTCTTTCCCCCACGCACATTGCCAAATTGATGGTTTACCGAAAAGTTGGGAATTGCTTGCCCAAGATCCAAATTGACCAGAATTCCCTCTATTGCCGGAACTTGAAGTACATCCAGTGAAAATTAATACTATTATTATTATAAAGTAACTCAATACTATTTTTTGCATTAGTTATATTCCTTTCCATGTGCAAAATATTTGCTTATTTAATGATCTGCAGCCTAAAATCATTACTGCATTGGATATTGTCTGATTAGTTATATGCAAAATCACAAAGCTATGCAAGCATTTTTTTTAAAATAATTGATTTTATGTAACATTTTTTGATTAAATATATATTTAATTATTTATTATTTAATTATATCAATATCTTATACAAATCGATCATTTTGTGAAATATTTTAAACAAACTCACATTCTTAGAAAGTTCAATAAAAGTAATTATGAAAAAATGGCATACTATTTCTAGATGATTGATTTTTCATAGCAATACAAAACACTACACACAAAAAGAAGATATATTGTTAAAATATCGAATATATTAGTTAATTGTATTTAATAGTACTCACTATAATACACACTACAAGGATTCCTAATACCTAGCTCCGTGTTCGAGTCACGGTGGGAGCACCAACAATTGTTTTAGGAGAGACGTAGAAAGATATGAATTGCTTTAAACTTCAATTCATGGCGGCTAAGCCCTGACGAAAATATTTTTTAAATCACCTTCCTGGTCAGCATAATTGATCATGCTCCGAACGATCTTACTCAATTCTTCTTCTTCTGAATCGTATTCTTCAAAGTCGTACTGCTGAAAAATCTCTCTCATCTTTGAAATGAGTTCATCTTCCAATTCGACCTCGATGGATTGATCGGTGGAGAAACAGCCTCCGATACAGCGGATTTCACCAAACACATTTTCATTGTCGTCCTGATTTAGAATCTCCTTGACCAGGTTTTGAATGGATATTTCAATTTCTCCAAGAGAAAAATCACTTACAACCTGGTCCAGAAACTCCTTTTGTTGATCCTTTAAACTGATATTGAATTTCATATATTTATCCTTATAAACATGGTTATTAAACCGGCATGATGCCAACTCTTCACGCCTGACTGCTGTAATGAACCTGCTACCGGATGTAGTGGAAACAGTAGATCTCACAAGATGAGCTTAAACGATATCTTGAAATTCGTCCAGATTTAAAAACTACCGTCGATTATTGAAAGCTCTTTTTCTGTTCGTTCTGTTTCAGTACTTTCTTTACTTACCGCCCTGGCTATCCACATCCAGTTTTGTTGAGCATCTTGAGCCTCGCAGAGTAGTTGAGATGCTCACTTAGCAAAAAGACCTGTTTCTAATCAGATCGGCTGGAAGCCTGGGTAATCAGAAAAATAACAGGATCCTTTTTTATTTCTTGTCATAGTATAAATCTAGTCTATATAATATAGCTCTAGTTTATTACTATTTAAATGTTATTTAATATGGAGTTGGTAAATCCAGGAGATTTTCTTGTCATTCAATAAATAAACCAGGGTTAAAACTGGATGAAAAAATGCGATCTTGTATTTCATTATCATGATCAAACAAAACATGATTATTATCGTTATGCTGCCTCTTTAGGACATTTGGATTGGGATAATCAACCGGATCCTTTTCGTCGCTTTATAGGTAGCCGGCTCATTTCTTTACCATTAACAGAAGTTCATCCTTCATTGGAATATGATCAACTTTATTCTCAAAAGATTCAAGCACATCCAGTTTCAGTAGAAACCATTTCAGCACTTTTTTTCTACTCATTAGCTCTTTCTGCATGGAAACAATACCAAGATACCTCATGGGCACTTCGTGTGAATCCATCCAGCGGAAATCTTCACCCAACAGAAGGATATCTTGTCATTGACAAAATTAAAGGGAAATGTTTCCTTCCGGGAGTTTACCATTACACTCCAAAGGAGCATGGATTGGAACTCCGTACTGAGTTTGGATTGGAGTTGTGGAAAGAATTGACAGAGCAATTGCCACAGGGTTCCTTCATCGTGGGATTATCATCAATTCACTGGCGGGAAGCCTGGAAATATGGTGAGCGGGCGTTTCGCTATTGTCAGCATGACATAGGGCATGCATGGGCGGCAATAGCTATTTCAGCTTCTATGCTGGGATGGAAACTCCAAATCCTAAACACCATTTCAGATGAAGCAATCGCACAATTGCTGGGGTTGAATCGGTTTAATGACTTTGAAATGGAAGAGAAGGAAACCCCTGATCTTTTAGCTGTCATTGTTCCTTCAAATGATACACTCAAACCAAGTCAAAGTCTGAAACAAGAATCTATTCAAAAAATTGCAAACGGGAAATGGTATGGAAAAGCAAATAAACTGAATGAAGAATACTATCCATGGGAGATCATAGACATGGTTTCTGATGCTTGTGAAGAACAAAAATCTGATTGTGATATAGAAAAACCAAGTACGCAATTGTTTTCAGTAACTCATCCGGTCCCTGTTAATGATGTTAAACAGGAAAGAAAAAATACTTTTTTAGCTGGTCATATTATCCGTCAAAGACGTAGTGCAGTAGCAATGGATGGTGTGACTTCAATCACAAAAGCACAATTTTATGAAATGCTTAGTAGAGTGATCCCTGTAGTGGGATCTATGTTGTGGGATAGTATTGCTCAAAAGCCATTTATTCATTTAGGACTTTTTGTTCATCGGGTGGTAGGATTGATTCCCGGACTATATGCTTTAGTGAGAGATCCGGAAAAGCAGTCTCTGCTCCAAACTTCGATGCACGCTGAGTTTCAGTGGAAAACCCCTCTGGAATGCCCTCAATCGCTTCCTCTTTTTTTATTAGAAGAAAAAGAGGTTCAAAATTTGGCTGCTTCTGTGAGTTGTGGGCAGGATATTGCGGGTGCGGGTGCATTCAGTTGCGGGATGCTGGCTGAATTTGAAAAACCTATTCGACGCTTTGGGGCCCATTGGTATCGGAGATTATTTTGGGAAACTGGCATGATTGGGCAGGTTTTATATTTGGAAGCTGAAGCAAAAGGAGTACAGGCTACAGGGATTGGTTGTTTCTTTGACAATCCAGTCCACGATGTATTTGGATTAACCGGACATACTTTCCAAAGTTTGTATCATTTTACGATAGGAGGATCAGTGGAAGACGACCGCTTGAGTACACTTCCAAGTTACCAACACCTTGCTTCCTCATCCATATTATGATGTCATTATTCTCATTCACAATGGAGTTTAACCATGCCTCGTATCCTCTCCCTGATCCCAAGCAGCACTGAAATTGTCTGTGCTCTTGGCTTTGAAAACCAACTAATTGGACGTTCACACGAATGTGATTTCCCTTCATCTGTTCAAAAACTGTCCTCGTGTACAGCACCTAAATTTAAAGTTGAAGGTACCAGTGCTGAAATCGACCAACGAGTCAAATCCATTCTCAAGAATGCGTTATCCGTTTACCAGATTGATGAAAAAAAACTTCAACAAATGCAACCTGACATCATCATTACCCAAGCTCAATGTGAAGTTTGTGCTGTCAGTCTCAAAGACGTGGAAAACGCTGTATGCGAGTGGGTTGAATCCCGCCCTCAAATCGTATCACTGGAACCGAATCAACTTTCAGACATTTGGAAGGATTTTATTAATATTGCAGAGGCACTGGGAGTGAAGGAACAAGGTCATGAGTTAGTTTCTCAGTTGAAACAACGCATGAACAAGATTGCTCAAAAGACAAAAAATTTCCCTCAAAAGCCGACGGTGGTTTGTATCGAATGGATTGAACCTTTGATGTCAGCAGGCAATTGGATGCCTGAATTGATCGAAATGGGAGGTGGAATTAATTTATTTGGTGTTGCAGGGGAACATTCGCCATGGATGACCTGGGAACAACTGTTAGAAGCCAATCCGGACGTCATTCTCGTCATGCCCTGTGGCTTTAATCTATCTCGATCAAAAGCAGAAATGTCATCATTATCCAAAAATCCGGAGTGGTCGCAGTTAAATTCTGTCCAAAATCAACAAGTGTATCTTACTGATGGAAACCAATACTTTAATCGTCCTGGCCCACGTTTAGTAGAATCATTGGAGATCATCGCGGAAATATTGTATCCTGCTCACTTTGATTTTCACCATCAACAATCCGGATGGGAACAATTATAATTTTTTCATTCATTTAAAAAGCTAGAGAGGTTGAGCATCAGCGTCGTAAATTGTTTCCAAATAATGGTTGAAGAGGAATAGAATGCTAATAGAGACGTCTAAGAAGAACGCTATTTGCTTCGATAACAGCTATGTACTGCTGGGAAGCCGGTTCTACGCAAGCGTAAAGCCGACACCGGTGGAGCGGCCCTGTATCGTCAAACTGAATTACGGTTTAGCTCGGGACTTAGGTATCGACCTTGAGGTGATTGAGCCGGAGGCATTGGCAGAGATTTTCTCCGGCAATCAAATCCTGCCTGGCGCTGAACCTCTCGCTATGGTCTATGCCGGTCATCAATTTGGCCAGTTCGTTCCGCAGCTGGGCGACGGGCGTGCCATTCTCCTTGGAGAAGTCATTGATAATTCTAGTTTTCGCCGTGATATTCAACTCAAAGGAGCAGGCCTTACCCCATTCTCCCGGCAAGGAGACGGGCGTGCTGCACTCGGCCCAGTGCTTCGTGAATATATTATTAGCGAGGCGATGCATGCGCTTGGAATACCGACAACGCGCTCGCTGGGCGCTGTCACCACCGGGGAGCCGGTATATCGGGAAAAAGTTTTGCCGGGCGCGATCCTTACAAGGGTCGCCTTGGGGCATGTACGTGCCGGCACTTTTCAATATTTTGCTTTACAGCGTGATGAGAAGGCTCTCACACAGCTCGCCGATTATGTAATTGATCGACATTACCCATTGGTAAAAAAAGTCCCTAACCCCTACTTGAAACTTCTGGAAGAGGTGATGGACCGACATGCGCGGCTAGTCGCCCAGTGGATGCAAGTTGGTTTTATACATGGCGTCATGAATACCGACAATATGGCGATCTCTGGGGAGACGATTGATTACGGACCATGTGCTTTTATGGATACCTTTGATCAGACAAAGGTGTTTAGTTCGATCGACCATATGGGTAGATATGCTTACGGCAACCAGCCGTCGATCGTGCAATGGAATCTGACCCGCTTTGCAGAAACGATCCTTCCATTGATTGATAAGATACCGGATCGCGCTGTTGATCTTGCGAAGGAAGTGATCGACGTCTACCCTGAACGATTTCAAGACTATTGGTTGTCCGGTATGCGCCGAAAGCTTGGACTGTTCACATCGGAGTCGGAAGATGAAGCCCTGGTTCAATCCCTGCTTGATACCATGCAGGAGAATGAGGCCGACTTCACACTGACGTTCCGCCGACTTTGTGATGCTGCTCTGGGTCCGGAACTGGAAGGTTCACTGCGATATTTGTTCAAAGATGCAAGAGCCTATGACAAATGGGCCTTGAATTGGCGAGTTCGCATGTCACATGAAGTCAAAACGCCGGACGAGCATGTTGAATTAATGCGTCAGGCAAATCCTGCTGTTATTCCTCGTAACCATCGCGTTGAGCAGGCTCTTGCAGCTGCCGTGGAGGAGGGGAATTATGAACCATTCGAAAAGCTACTGGAAGTGCTCTCGTCTCCCTACGTGGAACCAGCGGGCCATACGGAGTATATGCTGCCACCGAAACCAGAAGAGCATGTTCTGCAGACATTTTGCGGAACTTAATAAGTAACGTAGTGGAGACGCTTGTTTAGCAAATAGTCTAGTTTCCTATCTGATTAGCTTGAAACTTGGAAAGTCATAAATTAACAATTTCTTAAATTAGTTCTTGACATAATTACTAATCTTGTGCTACTAATATAGTACTAAATTAGTACTATTTAAATTTAATCTAAATGGAGTTGGTAAATTAAGGAGATTTACCTTTCATACAATAAAGTATTTGTGAAGATTGTTAATCAAAAGGAGACTCATGTCATACAGCGAAAAAGTTATAGACCATTATAAGGAACCAAGAAACGTTGGAAGTTTCACTAAAAAAGAAGAAGGTGTTGGGACCGGGCTTGTTGGCGCACCTGAGTGTGGTGATGTTATGAAGCTTCAAATCAAGGTGGAAAACAATAAAATAGTTGATGCAAAGTTCAAAACATTTGGGTGTGGTTCTGCAATTGCCAGTTCCAGCCTTGCCACAGAATGGGTGAAGGGGAAAAGTATAGATGAAGCAATGGCTATTCAGAATACAGAAATTGTTAAAGAACTTTCACTTCCACCAGTTAAGATTCATTGTTCTGTTCTTGCTGAGGACGCAATTAAGGCAGCAATCAGTGATTATAAAAATCGAAAGGCTGTTGAATCCCAGTGATTAAATTGTGAATCAACTCATAACACTGTAGACAGCTTAAAAATAAATATAAGCGGGAGACAAATAAAAATGAATGAAGAAGTGTTGAATATGCAGATTCGTAAATTTCTAAAAAAAGTGGGGATTCAGTCACAACGTGAGATTGAGCAAGCCGTTAGACGTAGTATTGAGAACAATTCACTTGCCGGAATAGATAAGTTGGTAGCTTCTGTACTCCTTGAAGTTCCTGAAGTTGGAATTAAAGTTTCCATTGAGAGTGATATCAAACTGGAGTGATGCTAAATTTCACAAATTTAAAGTTTTTCAAATTATCTTTTTTGCTTTAGCAGTTTTTAATCAATGATCTCACATTTAACTAACTCACAAAAAGTCGACATGCCAAACTTGTTGTACAATCCATCGAAAACTTGAATGAAAAAATGTTACTAGTTTGTTATTTTTATTTAGAACCTTAGCACTAAGCTTAAAATGTTTAAATTCAGCGATTTATCAGACAAGGATGAAGAGTTCAATGCACAAAGCTACCTTCTCACTCCAAAAAAGTTTTTTGAGAAAAGAAGGACGGCAAAAAAAGTTTATGTCTTTGACTTGCGAAGTTCTGAAGAATTCGAAACATCTCATCTCCCTGGTGCCCACAACCTGCCTTTTGAACATTTTGAGGACTCAATCTACCAGATGCCATTTTCAGGTGAAATTATGCTTTATGGCGGTGACGAGAAAGAGTTATTCTCGGCTGCAGAGATTCTTTACGATAATGGATTTGAGATCTTTTCTTTCATCGATTCTTATGATTCGTTGATTGGAGGTGTAGATGCATCCTTTATTGACATAAGCCGGAAAGCACAAGACCACATCAAAAAATTTCTGAATGCATCTTCTGAAAAAATTCAGGGAGTTTCAATAATTATTGAAACCAAAACTGAGCGCAAGGCAAACTACAGCATTCAGTTCATTGAATTATCAGATACTCCTGCTGAAAACATTTCCATCGATTTCGAAAATATTCCGGTTTTGGTTTCGAAAGAAGTCATTCCTTATCTGGAAGGTACTGAAGTGGATTTGAATGACAAAGGTGAGCTTGAAGCATTCAATCCAAGCATGTCCATCACAGAGATCAGTGGTTCTGTTGAAGAGCAGATTCAGCACGTTCTTGACGAGGAAGTTAATCCAATGGTTGCTTCTCATGGAGGTGTTGTCAGTCTGCTTGAAGTCAAAGATCATAATGCCTACCTAGAGTTCGGGGGGGGCTGTCAGGGGTGCGGAATGATTGATGTTACCTTAAAGCAGGGTGTCGAGGTAATGATCAAGGCACAGATTCCTGACATTGAAGCGATATACGATGTGACTGACCATGCTGGCGGAACAAATCCATACTACCAACCTTCAGCGAAATAAGGTTGTCTTAACTTCCATATTAAATAATGAGGTTTTGTTGAATTAGGATAGAAAGGCTCTTTACTGATTAACCTTGTTTAAAATTGAGGAAAAACTTTGAAAAAACTTCATCGTTCCGACCTCTTCGGTTGGTCTGTTTTTGACGAAGAACGTAATATCGATTTCAATGGAACTTTATGGGTTCGACCTCATGGAAACGTGCTGATAGACCCCCTGCCGTTGATTGAACATGATAAAAAGCAGTTGGAAAGTCTGGGAGGAGCGGCACATGTGATTATAACCAACTCTGATCATATTCGCGGTGCCGCAAAAATATTATCGTTGACAGGTGCAAAATGTTGGGGTCCTTTAGCAGAAAAAGAACAGTTCCCACTAGACTGTGATGGTTGGTTGCAAGATGGAGATGAGCCAATAAGCGGAATAGAGGTATTTAGCTTCAACGGTTCTAAAACGCCTGGAGAATTGGCTATACTGATTGATGAAACAACTCTTATTACCGGAGATCTTATCAGAGCTCATGAAGGAGGCTGCCTGTGCATAATTCCGGATGCAAAGTTGAAAAATCGGGAAATTGCGGTTGAATCAATAAAACGGATGGCTTCAATAAAAAACATTCAGGCTGTAATTCCCGGAGACGGTTGGCCAGTCTTTAATCAGGGACATGAAGCGCTTTTGGAACTTGCTGGAAAACTCTAAAGTATAATTCTATTAGGTTATATAGAAACAGTCATAAACAAAATCTTAAGCTATAAAAAAAATCAGATTTTCTCAGAGACTACTTCAATTTTTGACCAAGCTTCGTGAAGGACTATTATTACCGTGTCCTGATCTTTTCCTTCTGCAAACAAAAAACCAAGATACCGATCCCCCTTTGGAAGTGGTTCCAGCATTTCACCGGGTTTGATTGTTGTTTGCAAGTCAGTTATTCCCTTCACAGCAAGAGCTGCTTTGATACCATGAATTTCTCTTAAAATACCCCTTTTTTCAGTTGGCATCATCATGACGCCCTTAGCTTTATCAATTAGTTGAGTTTTTTCGACATTCCGTCCTAATGCAGAACGCAGGATTAATTCCTCCAAGCTCATACCTCCTTTGAATTCAAGGACTTTAGAACACAAACCACCAATGCTCCTGGCAGCGCATTCCAGGATGTAGTTTCCATGATCGTTAATTCGTAATTCTATATGAACCGGCCCTTTGCTTATCCCCAAAGCCTGCAGAGCTGTTTGTGCCGTTTCTAACAGGGAAAATTGAAGATGCTCATCCAAAATTGTGGGAGTAATAAAAATTGTTTCCGGGAAAATAGGGCCTTCAAGCGGCTCCGGTTTATCGAAAATTGCTAAGTCTTTTAATTCCCCATCGTTGACTATACCTTCGATGGACACTTCTTTACCGGGAATATATTCTTCAACTAGAATCCAATTTGCTTGTTCACCGCCTCTTTTTTTCACTTTCTCCTCTGCAAGCAAATCAGACAGCATTTCACAACCTTTTCCAAATTCCTCAAAGCTATTAACACGAAGAACACCCTGACTGGCGGATAGAAATGTTGGTTTGAGGACACAAGGGAAGCTTAATTCAGCAAAAATATCTTTTGGTGTTTCATGAACGGAAAAACGTTTGAACCACGGGGATTTCAGTCCGGATTTTTTCAATTCACTACGCATAAGATATTTGTTCTTAGTCAGCTTTACAGATTCTAATGAATTGTGTTCTATGCAAAGAGATTCGCTAAGTTTTGCCGCTAAAATTATGGATTCTTCATCAACTCCTATCACTGCTTTCAAATCATATCGTTCAGACCATTCACGAATATTTTCTATACTCTCCTGCCAATGTTCAAAATTCATTGTTATGACGTTATCAGGATAATATTCACTGAATACCTGAGACTTGTCGGTAATTACCAGTACCTTAAGATCAAGTTTTGTGGCTGCATCCATGAATGGATTAGTCCTGTAACTCGCTGAAGGAATGATGAGGATTACAGAAGAATTTGCTTGGTTCATCTAAAAAATCCTGTCTCGATAGAAAATTATTTGGCTCTGTTTGCGTAAAGTTTTGGCTGCCTTCAACGAACTGCCAAAAACAAAAATATACTGCCCCACAGCAAACAACGGGGTATTGGAATGAGAATCAAATACTTTCGCCCCAAGGGGCGGGGAATTAAACCCCAAGAGATTATAAAACAAAACCGTAGGGTGGATAAGTAGAGCGCATCCACCATTTCTGCTGAAAATAACCTAAAACCAACCGCCGTCCTCCGGAATCCAGACACGAACGGTGGTGGTTGTATTGTCAGTACTAATACAACCTGATGTACTACTTTTAATATCACATGATATGACGGCAAGACGAAAACTTAACATCAGGAAAATGAATAAATGCTTTTACACCCTTTACTCAAAAACAAATGATCAACAGATAATTCGAGTAGTCAAAAATTCATACTTTGTAATCAGCGAGATTATCCTTAACTTGAAACATTCCTACCAAATCCAGTATATCCGTAATAGTACCTAAACTACAGAAGAAAAGTATTTATGAAAACCCAAGAAATTTAATCATTTGGTGGATTTTTCAAGAACGGGGATGGTAGGTAGTGAAGTGTTGTACGACTATGAAGAATTAGTGGGAGTCAATCACTGGAGATGATATGAATGACCTTGCTTGTAGTATTAGTGTTTGAATGGTTATTGTTTGACACCGTCTGAATTGTACTTCGCAAGAAAGATGTCATAATAACTCTCCTGGTTGAAGTTTTCCTCAAAACTTCCATTGGTAAATCCGGTCACGTAGATGTTGTCAGAAGAGTCCACTGTCACATCCCACGCAAAATCTGATGATGATCCCAATTGTTTTGTCCACTGTTTAGTTCCAGAGGAATTGTACTTCACGAGGACAATATCTTCACCAACTGAACCGGTGTTCCGGTCACGTCCTCCACTGGCAATTCCCGTCACATAGATGTTGTCTGAAGAGTCAACCGTCACTCCCATTCCAATGTCAGCAGCAGAGTTTCCCAGCTGTTTTGTCCACTGTTTGGTTCCAGAGGAATTGTACTTCATAAGAAAGATGTCATAATTTTCTGAGTTGGAGTTCCCATCGTATACTTCTTTAGTATATCCCGTCACGTAGATGTTGTCTGAAGAGTCAACTGTCATTGAAACTCCAGATTCATTATCAAATATTCCCAACTGTTTTGTCCACAGTTTGGTTCCAGAAGAATTGTACTTAACAAGAAAGATGTCATCACTCCACGAGTTGATGTTCCCGTCAAGTCCTCCATTGTTTTGTCCTGACACATAGATGTTATCAGAAGAATACAGCGTTACTCCTGTATCATAGTCATAGGAAGAAGTCCCAATTTGTTCAGACCAAAACGATGTTGCAGTACCAGATGAGCCATCTTTTTTTGCACAGGAGAAGATTGTGAGACTAAAAAATGTAATTAGAAAAACGTATAAAATCTTTTTCATCTTTTCCTGAATTCTATAACAATAATTTTATCGGTTGGTTTACCTTTTCTTCTACGTCCCTTCCCTTCTCAGTTTCTTCTATCTTCTTTTGGGTCATAACATTGTTATTACATTCTGTCTTCAAAGTCAATTAACCAGATAGTTTCCTCACCATTGCATCTATTTTCTGACGGAAGGAGTCGTCCACCGTGAAATAGTGTCCGTTCTCGTCATGTATGGAGACTCCTTTTTTGTGGAAGAGTTGGAGGTGTTTTCGGAAAGTTCGGATGTTTTCTATGGGACATTCATTTTCACTGTCGTCCCTGATCGTCACTCTGAGGTTACTCATGATTCCTTCTCCTTTTTCTTTTTCCAAAGTATAATGATTGAATTATTCTAACCATAGTTTGTCCTCATAGGTTTCCTAATTGGGTGGTATAGAAGAACCCTTACTATATCATCATTTGGTTTGTTTAACAAGAATTGTGGTGGAGGGTTTTTGGTGAGAAGTCCGACTGTGAAGAATTAGTGGGGTGCAGTCACAGGAGAAGGTGGGGTTGGATTTTGGGGATTCATTTCTGTAATACCTAAATCATGCAATTAGGTGACAAACAAACACGATAATGGTAGCATGGCCAAGTATTTAAACCCAAAATCAGCCCTGAACTGTCTCCATTTCATCATAACACAAGATCATCCAGAAGGTCAGTAAAAAACGTAGAAATCTGCCAAGGCAGACAAGAGCTAAACGCACATGCGGGTTTGATCCCGGCGGTTAATTTTTTAATGAAACAAGGTTTTGTATCAAAGATTTAACAGGCCCAGAATCATCATACTGGTGTTACTGGAGTTTTTGACGCAGTTTACACGATTCTTTTGCCCTAGGTTGTAATTGTTGAGGTTGCATGTTCGATAAGTTTTATCTTGACGGATTGGAGCGATTCTGTTTTGTACCGTACTCCTCCAATTTTGTTGATTGATATATTTTCACTTAACCGGTACGGATTCATATCGGTACAACCTTCATACACAAAGAGAGTTAAAATGAGTAGACGTAACGTTTTAATTGATGATAAAATTTACGATTATATCCTGGACAATTCGTTGCGTGACCTGCCAATACTGGAGAAGTTACGCGAGGAAACGGGGGAGATGCCGAATGGACGTATGCAGATTTCGCCGGACCAAGGGCAGTTCATGGCTTTGTTGGTACGACTGGTGGAAGCGAAAAGGATTGTCGAGGTGGGCACCTTTACGGGATATAGCTGCCTGGTTATGGCGCTGGCTCTGCCGGAGAACGGACAAATCGTTACCTGTGATATAAGCGAAGAGTTTACGGGGATTGCGTGGCGTTTTTGGCAGGAGGCTGGGGTAGCCGATAAGATTGAACTGCGAATTGGGTTGGCCGAAGAGACTCTGAACGATGCCCTGAATAATGGGGAGGCCGGCACGTTCGACATGGCATTTATCGACGCCGATAAAGAGAATTACAAAGTATATTACGAAAATTGTCTGAAGTTGTTGCGGCCTGGCGGTTTGATTTTGATCGACAATGTGCTGTGGTCCGGTAGGCCGGCAAATCCAGAGGCGGGAGATACTGATACAGTAGCAATTCGTGAGTTCAATGTGGCTGTCCACAAGGATGAGCGCGTTGACTTGTCGCTGTTATCTGTTGGAGACGGCCTTACGTTGGCGCGCAAACATTAACTTCAGGTATCAGTTGATGCTTTTCTAACTTCACTGCATCTTTCTCGTATATCAAATAAACTAAATTTAGTTCCCTTATCAGTGCAGATCATCTTCTGAAACAAGTTTGATTGATTTGGTGGTGTCTTTTTTTACTCGACAGTCTTGAGTTTTGTCATGTCAACCCTAACGTAAGTGAGGGATATTGTACAATATCAGCACTTTTTCAGATCTATCCCTTCGGTCGAGATGAAAAGCCGTAGTCAATAATATCAATATCTTACGATAACTCGTTACTCACGAGTTTTTTTACTATAGCTACATGTAGAGTCCAAGCCAATAATACTGAATTAATAATTAGCAAAGGTATGTGTTGTCCCTGCTCCGAGTTTTCATGAAAATAAACATGTGTTTGATGGTTACAGCAAACGTTAAATTAACACCATTATTGTACAATAAACATCTTATAAAAATAAACCAATTGGTGTTATAAATTGACTTAATCTGCAAACAGGATTAGATTATAACCCAATGCCAACTGAATTTAATTGAAGATTGACTTTGGTCAGATATGATTAACGAATCAATTTAAGATAAACACATTTGATATCAGTATATGGTTCAACGTAATATATTTGAAGAAGATAAGGAAGTTTTCATGGAGAAATATAGCATCTGGAGTTTTTGGATGTATAACAGCATTATTGTGTATCTAAAATGAAGAATCCACCAGACTATCAATACATGAAAAAGATAGAGGAAAATGATGGTTTCATTGCCGCACTTGATCAGAGTGGCGGTAGTACTCCCAAAGCACTACGCCTATACGGTGTTGGAGAGTCAGAGTATTCGAATGACCGGGAGATGTTTGATAAGGTACATGAAATGCGTTCTCGTATAGTCTCTTCTCCAAGTTTTTCTGGAGACCGTATATTAGGTGCCATACTTTTTGAAAAAACAATGAACCTTAAAATAAGTGGTAAGGGTTCTGCTCAATATCTTTGGCAAGAGAAGCAGGTTGTGCCTTTTCTTAAAGTAGACAAAGGATTGGATGAGGAAAACAACGGAGTGCAATTGATGAAGCCGAATCCTGGCTTGGAAGAACTTCTCCGGCAGGCAATTAAAAAAGAAGTTTTTGGAACTAAGATGCGCTCGGTTATTAAAAATGCTAACGAGAACGGAGTGGCTGCTATCGTAAAACAACAATTTGAAATTGCTAAAAAGATCATTGCAGCAAAGCTGGTTCCGATCATTGAGCCAGAAGTAGATATTCATTGCGAAACCAAAGCCGAGGCTGAAACGATGCTTCTTGAACATTTGATGGATCATATCGAACAGTTGTCTCCAGATCAGAAGGTTCTGCTGAAGTTGACTATTCCAAATGAAAACAATTTATTTGCACCCTGTATGAATCATCCTAATGTTATACGTGTATTTGCTCTCTCTGGAGGTTACAGCAGAGACGAGGCCAACAGCCGTTTGGCTCAAAATTCGGGAATGGTTGCAAGTTTTAGCCGAGCACTTACTGAGGGTCTCTCAGTGCAACAATCAGATGAAGAGTTCAACTTAATGTTGGATTCTTCAATAGAAAGCATTTATCAGGCTTCAATTACCTAAATTGAACAAGAATTAAAGATATAAATTATCCAGTAAATCCAGCACTTTCTGCTACTGCTCGGATTGGTGACGGAGACCGACTGAG
>ENA-UPTF01000704-UPTF01000704.1-marine-metagenome-genome-assembly--contig:-NODE-704-length-22628-cov-3.179903_pt1 | contig 22628 bp, 17 predicted proteins | sample MGYA00238166_ERZ767019 | MGnify/ENA primary metagenome ERZ767019 (study PRJEB28930, sample SAMN06266391) | marine metagenome | isolation source: Sea water from 250 m depth | place: Atlantic Ocean | study... | reverse complement strand
AGTACCTGATTTGCAGTTTTTCCTGCCTGTTCAGGATCAATGACCGCAACCACTTCATCTGGACGGTAGCGGATTAGCATGTTTCCTGTTTTGCTGTAAATATAATCAAATGCCCCAATGGCCAGGATGGCATAACGCGGCATTCAGTTTCTAAAATCTGGCTTTCTTTTCTCAACGAACGCATTCAATCCTTCATTCGTCTCTTCCGTACCAAACAATTCGCTGAATGCTTCCAACTCCATATTCAATCCTTCGATCAAAGAATGTCCCGCTGAATCATTAATACAACGGAGCGATTCGGCCACACAATCTGGACCATTTCCTAATATAAGTTTTGCGAATTTTATCGTCTCATCCAAGAGCTGACCCTGTGGAAAAACCTTATTTGCCAGGCCAATCCTCAATGCTTCATGGGCATCGATCATATGCCCTCCAATGATCAGTTCTGTTGCGTTACCCTTGCCAACAATCCTGGGCAGTCTCTGGGTTCCGCCCCAGCCGGGAATAAGACCCAGTTTAACTTCAGGCTGGGCAAACATGGCATTTTCACTTGCAAACCGGACATGACACGCAATGCTGATCTCACAACCACCACCTAAGGCGAATCCATTTACAGCCGCAAGTACAGGCTTCGGTGAATCTTCTATGGTCATGGTTACTTCCTGTCCCAGCTTTCCAAATTCCAAGGCTCCCTTAGAATCAAGGTTTTGCATTACCTTGATATCCGCACCTGCAATAAATGCTTTCTCCCCTGCACCGGTAATAATGATGACACCAATACTCTGATCACTGATACAGCCCTTTATGGTTTGATCCAGCTCCCGAAGAATATCTGGATTCATGGCATTTAATGCATCTTGACGATCGATCGTTATAATGCAGATCTGATCATTGATTTCTTTGTTGATAAACATTGAATTTCCTTATTTCCAAAATGTTCTGCTAAACAGTACCATAACTGTAAAAATTTCCAATCGTCCTAAAAGCATACAAAAACTCAACAACCATTTACCGAATGCCGGTAACAATGCATAATTATCTGTGGGTCCAAATGCTCCTAAACTCGGGCCAATATTGCCAATGGCACTAGCTGACGCGCCAATGGCAGATTCAAGATCAATATTCATGGTTGTCAACACCATGGTTGTAACAATAAAAAACGATATGTAGAATAGAAAAAATCCCAAAGTATTGCGGATCACATCTTCGGGAATATAGCGACTGCCAATGCGAATAGGGATAATTGCTTTAAGATGAAGCATACGCCGTGTTTCCTTCGCAGCATATTTGAACAAGAGCATAATACGAACAATTTTCATTCCACCGGTAGTAGAACCACCCATACCACCGACAAACATCATAAATAAGAGCATAAATTGAGCAAAATATGTCCACAATTCATAATCTGCTGTACAATAACCGGTACCGGTTAAAATTGCAACTGTCTGAAAAAGCGAATCACGGAAATGTTTTTCTGTCCATTCATTCCCACCAGCAGAAATACTTAAGAAAATAAGAAAACCAGCAACAATAATAATTCCAAAATAGGTCAAAAACTCCTTATCTCTAAAATAGGATTTCACATTCCCCATTATCGCATGAAAATGTAGGGTAAAATTGATACCGGCCAGGAACATAAAGAAAATGATGATATATTGAATGGCCATACTATCGTAATAACCAATACTAGCATTTTTAGTGGAGTATCCCCCGGTTGGCATGGTGGTAAAAGAATGACAGATCGAATCAAACCATGGCATTCCACTGATACGTAATAACAAAATTTGAACTGCAGTGAAACCTAGATACACCATCCATAATATTTTAGCTGTTTCCCTGACTCTCGGAGTTATTTTATCAGCTACAGGACCAAGAGCTTCAGCCTTAAATAATTGAACTCCACCTACACCCAACAGAGGTAATATCGCAATATAAAATACTACAATACCCATACCGCCGATCCATTGGAGAAAAGATCGCCAGAATAAGATTCCATGGGGGAGGCTCTCGATCCCATTTTCCAAATGGGGAAGTGTAGTTGGATTTCCAAGAATTGTTGCACCCGTAGTGGTCACACCGGACATGGATTCAAAGAATGCATCGGTAAGATTGGGGATTGCACCACTAAGGTAAAATGGTAATGCACCAGCAATAGCTGCAAGAATCCAGGAGAATGTCACCACGGCGAAACCATCCCTATTGGTCAAGGGTTTACTTCTTCGGGTAATAAACCAAACAGGCACACCGATACCTGTACATATAACGGAAGAATAAATAAACCCATAAAGATCATATCCATCATAACCGATAGAAATAAAAATAGGCATCACCATGGTGATGCCTAAAATAGTTAACAACCCCCCCAATATATTCAACAGGGCCCTGATGTTCATGCAATAAACATTTTATTCAATTTCGGCATCACACTTGGTTTTACAAATACCAGGGCAATATCCTCTTCCGATAACTGCGATTCACCGTGGGCAATACCAATCTTTCCATGATGGTTAATCATTCCGACAATACTATCCTTTGGCAAGTTAAGTTCATTCAATGGCCGTTTAGTCACAGCACTATCTTTATCAGGTTGCAGCTCGAAAACATCTACACCTATCTCATCGAAAGTAGCTATGGATGTTTCCGTTGAATCACTATGCAGAATACGCAAAATAGAATTTGCGGCCGATAGATTTTTACTTATGACCGATCCAAATCCGATCTCCTTGATCGTTGGCATATATTCAGTATTGACAACATGGATGATACTTTTTTGAGCACCTAGATGATGGGCTAACAAGCCTGCAATTAAATTTGTCTTTTCGTTTTCTGTGACAGCAATGAATCCATCAACTTCCTGGATATTCTCTGATTTTAGGAATTCAATATCAGTACCATCGCCATATATCACCATTGTGTCATCCAATTTTGTAGAGATCTGTTCCGCCTTTGGCCGGTCATAATCTATTAGACGAACGTTCATCACATTGGATAATTCTTGAGCTAAGGATCTACCGATCTTTGACCCCCCGACAATCATGATCCGATCAGAATGAGTCTTAGGAATATTCAATGTGCCTAAAAGGTTATCAACATCATCTGATCTTAAAATAAAATATCCAATATCACCTTCCTGAAATGTAAAATCAGACCAAGGTACAATAGATTCATTATTTCTTAATACAGCAATGACCCCGAACCTGAAATGATGAATATTATTACAAATATCAGCTAGGTTCTTCCCACCAAGTACATGATCCAATGATCTATCTATTCTTATTCCAAGCATTACTATGCGACCTGCCTCGAAATCCATGGCCTGTAAAGCATATGGATAACGAAGTAATTGAACGATCTCTCTACAGGCTTCCTGTTCTGGGTGTATAACCAGATCTACACCGAATTTCTCTGGTTTTATGATCGAGCCTCTAGCAGAATATTGTTGATTTCTCAGTCTGGTAATGATCTTTTTCGCACCTAATTCATGGGATTGCTGAGATGCTATCAGGTTGACCTCATCAACACGGGTAAGGCATAATACATAATCAGCATCATTGACCTTAGCATCTATTAGCACTTTAGGGCTAGCACCATTACCTTCCACTACTATGACGTCCAGGTGCTCAGATGCTCGCTGACACTTGGCAGGATCATTGTCAACTACAGTGATATCATAGTTTTCCTCACTGAGCGCTTTGGCAACATGGAATCCCACCTCTCCAGTACCGATAATTACGACTTTCATATAGCATATACCACAGGTTGATGAATAAATAAATTACACTTTATTTACTAGAATAAAAGCCAATATTGTTCAACCATGTTCACGACTGATATTTGCACCTAAATGACTAAATTTTTCCTCGATCCGTTCATACCCACGATCAATATGATATACACGACTAACTTCTGTTTCTCCAGATGCTGCTAGGCCAGCAATTATCAATGAAGCACTTGCGCGGATGTCCGTGGACATGACAGGAGCACCAACCAATGAATCTACACCTCTCACAAAAGCTGTATTATGGTTCACTTGAATATTTGCTCCCAGACGTGCTAATTCAGGAATATGACTGAATCGGTCGTGGTACACTGTATCCTTGATAGTTGAAGAACCATCAGCTAATGACATTAGAGCCACCCACTGGGCCTGTAGGTCTGTTGGAAAACCAGGATATACTGCAGTGGTCATATCCACAGGTTTTATCTTATCCGGTGGTTCAAGAGTAATAGATGATTCCCCTGCGGAGATCTTGCATCCTATATCCTTTAGTTTTCCCAAAACAGTATCTAAATGATCTATTTCTATATCTTTGACAGTGATCCCTCCTAAAAGTGCACCGGCGATCAGAAATGTTCCAGTTTCAATGCGATCAGGAATCACCTTTATATCTGTAGGGTGTAGCCTGTTCACTCCATCTATGACCAAGGTTTCTGAACCAATACCACTTATACTGGCACCCATTTTGTTTAGAAATTCACATAATTGTACTATTTCAGGCTCTCGAGCTGCATTATAGATAACCGTTGTACCATTTGCGGTCGCGGCAGCCATTGCCAAATTACCAGTTGCTCCAACCGATGGAAACTCTAAACGGATCTCACTTCCTTGTAATTGCTCTGCTTCTGCCAATATATATCCTTCTTTCAGTGTTAATTTTGCACCTAATCTTTCCAATCCTTTTAAATGAAAATCAACAGGTCGTGGACCCCAGGCACATCCTCCTGGCATTGAGACCTTTACCCTGCCAAACCGGGCAATCAGTGGTCCAAGAATATAAAAAGATGCCCGCATTGTTTTTACCAGATCATAGGGAGCTTCAGGGTTATCCACGTTAGTACTATCGATCTCCAGGGTATTTCCAGTAAACTCAACATTGGCTCCAACAATTTCTAATAGTTTGATCATTGTATAAGTATCCCTAAGCTTCGGGACACGTGTTATCCTAGATATCCCAGAGGGTATTAAAGCAGCTGTCATGATCGGTAGAACAGCATTTTTTGCACCGCTGATCTCTACAGTACCCGATAATGGTCTCCTACCTTCTATGATAATCTTATCCATAATTATTCTGAAACCTTATCTCTATTTCATCAATGATTGCACGATCTTTCATATTTGGCTGGCTAACCATGATGAGATCGCAAAGAATACTTCGAAATCAATGCACCTGATATCACTCCAATACCATCAGCTATTACATCAGTGCTACTTGTAAACCTTCCTGGAATAATACCCTGGTAGATCTCATCAATGATTCCAATGGTAATTCCAATAATAATAATTCCAAATAATGGTTGTTTCAATATAATACTTAAATAACGGAAACCTAAGATCCCAAGGATACAATACTCTACTACATGTAGCAATTTGTCCCATGTTAAACGGAAAACATCCGGTACAGCTCCTCCAGGGATGGAAGAACCTATAAGTATCAACACTACGTAACCGTAAAAGTATATCTTAGCGTTATTCATATTTTTTAATAATTGAAGCGACTTCTTTAGGCAGGTCAGAAGCGATCATTCCTCTTTTACCTATAGAGCTTGATAATTGGTCTCCAGCTTTCCCATGAAAGTAAGCTCCAAGTCTTGCTGCATCATAACCATTCATACCTTGAGCACTAAACGTCCCTAATATTCCGCTTAATACATCTCCCGTGCCAGCAGTTGCAAGTGCTGGGTTACCGGATGAATTAAGAGACACCTGGGTTCCGTGACAAATACATGCCGGCACATGCTTAATAAGTGCAGTACCGTTAAACCCAGACATGAATCTGTTAACGATAGAAACGAAATCAGATTTGATCTCATTCGTTGTCTGTTCGATCATGGAAGAGAATTCACCCAGATGAGGTGTGACTATCAATTTTTCTAGATCACATTCCAATTCTCTAAAACATTTCAGACCATCAGCATCGAGTATAACAGGTTTATTGATCGATTCAATAAGCGCTTTAGCTAAAGCCATTGTTTCTGCATTGGTCCCAATACCGGGCCCTATAATAACAGAATCTGCCCAATCTGACCTTTCAATGATCTGATCGAGATTATGCATTGTAAAATAACCACGATCTTCATCGCTGCAGGAAAGTGTCATACCTTCAAGGATGTATTTCTCATATATACTATTTAAGGATGCGGGTGCGCACGTTATTGTCATACCAGCTCCTGAACGTAATGCGCCAAAGGTAGCTAATACAGCAGCACCAGTCATACCTTTTGAACCAGCAATGATCAATACTTTTCCCTGCTTATGCTTATAAGTATGTGTTCGTATGTTTTTTAAGATATTCGGTATTTCTTTTTCATTGAATAAACTCCACTGCAGATCTTCATGACTAAAAGACTCTTTTTTGGGGAGACCTATATCAACAGGTTCAATAGATCCTGAATGATCCTTCCCATTCATTAAAAACATACCAACCTTGTTATACCCCATTGCAATCGTTTTGTTCGCAATGACAGCATTTGGTGATATCTGTCCTGTATCACAATCCAGTCCAGAAGGAATATCTATCGAGATCACAAATGCACTTCTTTCATTGACCCATTTGATCCAGGGTAAGGTCTCAGGTCTTAATTTTTTCCGAAAACCAGTACCAAGAATACCATCGACTATGATATCCGGATCCGATAAGACATCAGGTTCCATTCCAAAGGAAATTGGACAAGATAATTCCACACATCGTTCAAAGAAATACCTTGAATCGGTTTTGATATTTTCCTGTTCCACAAGCGAATGAATTTCAATATTATACCCTTCTTCTTTTAGATAGGTAGCTGCAGCGAAACCATCACCACCATTATTTCCTTTACCACATAAGATCAGGATCTTCGCTCCAGTATCATCTCCGATCTGATTCTTTACGGTTTCAGCCACTTTTTCCCCGGCTGAATTCATCAGATCAATACCAGAAATTTTGCACTTGTCTATAGCGAAGCTGTCCAAATCCTGGGATTGTTCGCGTGTAAGTAGTTTCATTTTTGAGGCAAAAACACAGCAAAGGCTATTGCGTGCTCATCTGTATGGGATATTGACACTTTAATATTTCCATCAACAGAAAAATCCAGCGTTACAATGGGACAACCTGAGTCATCTGAGTCAATATTGATGGAGTTGAATGCAATAGGGTGATTCCATCCACTCGATTTAATTGCTTTCATGATAGCTTCTTTTGCGGCAAATCGCCCTGCATAGTGTATAACAGGATCAGCCTTTCCCTGACAGTACTCCTGTTCAGATAATGTAAAAACACGTGAAAGAAAACGATCTTCGTTTCTATCTATTGCAGATCTGATCCGCGAAATAGAAACAATATCGGTACCGATATAGATCTCAGGCAATACCGTTTATCTCTTTTACAATATCCACTAACTCAAAAATATCATCTATATCCCAGTCCGCACCAGAATATTGAGTCCCAAAAGTGTCTCCATATACGGCAAAAGCGGTTTTCATTCCTATCTGCTGAGCTCCTACAACATCTCTCTCTGGCCAATCACCTACCATAATACTCTCTTGAGGTTTGATATTTAGTGATCTCAGAGCCAGTTGAAATGGTTTTGCTGACGGCTTACGTACACCGCTATCATCATAGGTGATCACAGCGTCAAAATAATGGTATAAACTAAGATAATAGATACGCATCCATGCTTCTCTGCTGGGTGCGTCCGAAACCACAGCAAGCTTTATACCGTATTTTGCTAGCGTCATAAGTGTGCGATTCACATTCGGATAGGCTAATAAATTAGCCTCTCTTGCTCTTCTGTAGGCTACAATCCCTGCAGCAAGGTATTTATTATCAACCACCCCAATACATTGTTTTAGGAAAACATCAAATACCTTTTGGTTTTCCCAACCAAATTCTTCATATATAGAAATTATATCCTGGTAGGACTTATCCTCATTGATCTCAAGGCCAGCTTCGATCATCCCTTTAACAGCTGCCCTGACAGCAACTTCTTTCATTTTCATAAAATCCAGAAGTGTATTATCAAGATCGAATATGACCCCCTTTATCGAGAAGTTATCCCTCGACATTCTACCTACTTTTCATATTTGGCAGGATTATTGATCTCATCTATTTTTCGCTCCGATAATTTCCGCCAGTTCCGATCCTTATGTGCCATTTCAAAATGTTTTTTCGCACGAATTTTATTCCCACGACCCATTTCTGCAAGTCCCAACTCGTACCATCCACCGCCAAAATTCCTATTCAGATCAACACTTTTCTGTGCAGCCTTAGCTGATCTATCCCACTCACTTTGCTGATTCAAAGATGATGCAAGACGAAACCAAGCATCAGAGTTTTGCTCATCGTACTCAGTTGATAATTTGAATTGTTCAGAGGCCTCAGAATACAGTTCCTGTTGCTCGTAAACCAGTCCGAGACGTAGGTAACCATCCGCATACGTGGGATCGATCTGCGTAGCTATAATAAGTAGGTCCTCTGCTAAACTGTAATCCATTTTCTTAATATACAGATTGCCAAGATTTCCATAAGCCTTCGTGTATCCAGGATTTAGCTCTATTGCCTTTTGATATTTAACTATAGCTGAATCTAAATGATCGTCCGATTCAAATACTGTTCCTAAAGTAAACCAAGTTTTATCATGATCAGCTTTAATATTGAGCACTTTATTTAAATATTGGATCGCCAACGAGGAATTCCCTAATTTTTTTTCAAGTACTCCAAGTTGGAAATATGCCAAATAAAATTCGGTATCATATTTCAAAGCTTTCTTGTATAGGATTTTTGCTTTATCTATGTCTCCTCTTTTATAAGCTTTGTTTCCATTATTCAAAAACTGTTTTGTTACATTATCTAATCCCTTACGGGCTTTTTGATGATCAGGGTATATATCAAGTGCTTGCTTAAAATAACCAGCTGCACTTTCAATATCTTTTTGCCGGAACTTAGTTAAACCCATATAAAATGGGGCTTCTGGGTAATATGGGTGTTTTTTCAAAATAGCATTATAATCTTTTAGCGCTTCGTCATAAAGTCCGTGCTGCACATTTCTTTTACCATTTTGGATTTGATTTCGAATATCGCTCAGAGCATTACTCCAAGTACGGAATTCTTCATCCATCTGGACAGCCTTGATCGCATGTTCATTTGCTTTATTTAAGTCTCCTTTATGAAGCCAACATTCGGATAAACCAACATGTGCGGGCGCAAAAGTTGGGTCGATTTTAAGCGCTTGCTCAAATAAGGATTCTGCTTCTGATATACTCCCCTCTTTCATCATTGACCGGCCGTCCTTTAATAATAATTCCGGGTCTTGTCCAAAAATAATATTAGTAATGAAAAATATCATTAAGAGGGATTTAGTATATTTTGTCATCCTAACCTCGTAAACATTGAAAGTTGGTGTGTATGATAAATAGGTATTGGCGCGGAAATTAATCAATATCAATTCCCTATCATATTCAGAAAAAGTATTATTTCTTCTTTATTTTGGAAACTTTAGTAGTTAGTACATCCAATTTAGAACTAACATCATTCATATTTCTCTGTAAACCTGAAATGTTGCCATTAATTGTTGTGATTGCCTTATTCAGTCCATCGATAGCTAACTGCATTTTAAGAATATGATTATCTAAATCACTATTCAAATCGATGACCTTTTGGTCAACTTTCGTGATAGAACGCTCGACCGAATGTAAACTATCCTCGAAAGTATCCTTGAGATCTATCACAGACTTTTTATTCTTTTTCCACAGAAGTTCCATAGTACTAATTAATTCGCCCTGAACCACCTTTAAAGAATCACGAATCTCGTTAATCTTATCATCCATTAATTCATTCAATGCTGAAATTGCACTATGATTGGCATTAATCGATTGCTGATTAAGCCCAATCGATCCTTTATTCTCATTAAGTGCTTTATTAATGAATTCAAAAGAACCTTCTACCCTCTGAACTTCACGATACAGGTTGGCGACTGACCCGGACATGATATCTACCTGACTTTTATTATTAAGGATACGATCGTCTAAAGTTTGTAGATCATCCATCATATTAGCAACAGAACCAGATAATACATAGGTTTGGTTGATATTCTTGGCCAAATTATCTTCAATAAGTTTTAATTGTCCATCCATATTGGTTAAAGTATCCCTAACCATACCTAAACTTTGTCGATTAGCTGATAGATCCACTTCATGTTCAACAATATCATGAGCCATTTCTAATAACTGCTTTTTCTTATCCTGGTCACGTGAATTCAATCGCAAAAGGTCAGCCTCACTCTCCTGCTGAAGAATTTCCACACCTCTATAAAGTTCATATAAATCATTAACTGATGTTTTCAGAGAGTCCTTCCAAACTTGAGTTTTTCCAGTAAGATGTTCAACATGACGTTGTAGAAAATCAATCCGTTCAGACATAAATGTTAAATCACCCTGTTTAGCAAGGTCTTCTCTACCAAGTATATTTTCAGGAAGTATCTTCAGTGTACCTTGGTCAGTCTTCAGAAAGATCCTACGCTGATTTTCATCTATAACTGTACCCTGCACTATGGATCCATCCCTGAGAAAGAATATCGTTGTATTCTGACCTGGTAATGAACTTATCACCAAAATACAAATGATTATGATTAATCTACTTATTTTCATTCCTGATAGTACACAGGTTACTTTGGAAATCTACTCCCTTGAATGGAAAAGGGCAAAGGCGAACAAGAATAAATAAAAAAGCCCGAATTAACGGGCTTTAATCCTGTGCCGAAGGCCGGACTCGAACCGGCACGGGGTCTCCCCCACTGCCCCCTCAAGACAGCGTGTCTACCAGTTCCACCACTTCGGCTAAAAATTATTCCTCACCCAGATCAAGTAATGGTTGCTCATTTGGCAGAACAGTTTCTGTTTCGGGCAAAATAGGCCTTTCCTCTGCGGCCTGCTTTACTACAGATGTACTGGTTCCCGATTTTGGACCACTCAATAAGCTGATAAGGATAGCAAGGGAGAGAAAAATCACAGCAAACCAAGTTGTGATCTTGCTAAGTACATTCCCAGCACTCTGACCACCAAGTATACTACTAGCTGCCTGACCACCAAACGTACCGGACAGCCCTCCACCCTGACTAGCTTGCATGAGAATAACCGATATTAATAAGACACTTATTATCGTATGCAATAAAATTAAAAAACCTGTCATTTTTACCTCACTTAGTTTTTGTCGACTATTCTTACAATAGATGTGAATGAATCAATGTTTAGACTTGCACCACCAATCAGGAACCCATCCACACCTGGAACTGATATTAATTCTTCAGCATTATCGGATGTTACCGAACCACCATATAAAATGGGAAAATCAGCTAAAATATTTTTAGGGAACTGCTTCGATAAAATATTCTTTATCTGTAAATGTGCATCCTTTATTTGATTTACCTTTGCATTAATACCTGTGCCGATTGCCCATACTGGTTCATAAGCAATTACCATTTTTTTAAAAGAGTTCACCATTTCAAAACCATCTTGCAATTGTTGTGTTAAAACCTGATCTGTTTGCCCTGATTTTCTTTGTTCCAATGTTTCTCCAATGCAAAATATTGGGGTCAAGCCAGCATCTACAACAGCACCCATCTTCCATTTTATCCAATCATTCGTTTCAAAAAATATTTGACGCCGCTCAGAATGTCCTAAAATCACGTAGCTTACACCACAATCCTTTAGCATCCTGGTAGAAATCTCACCTGTAAAAGCACCCTGACTCTCCCAATGACAGTTCTGAGAACCCAATGAAAAAGGATGCTCTAAATTCATGCCAAGAAGCCCTGTAAAAGGCGGGCAGAAAATAACCTGCACTCTTTCGACATCCAAAAGCAAATTTACTGATTCTTCGACGAAAGAACTGCCTTCTTTTGGTAATTTATTCATTTTCCAATTACCTACGACTATACGTGCGCAATCCATATTCAAATTTCTAAACTTTGTAATGCCGGTAATGCATTTCCACTCAATATTTCCAAGGATGCTCCACCGCCAGTTGATATATGAGACATTTCATTGCTTAAACCAAATTTATTTATTGCAGAAGCAGTATCACCACCACCAATAATTACCGTTTTCCCTTTTTCCTTCATTTTCGCTAATAATATAGCGAGTTGTTTACTACCTCTTTCGTATCCTGGTAATTCATACATTCCGACCGGACCATTCCAAAAGACCGTTTCGGCATCATTTAATGTATTGGTAAATACTTCTATTGTTCTTGGACCTATGTCCAATCCCATCATTTCATTTGGTATTTCATTTATTGACATTGGTCCTATCGGATTAGAATCGACCGTGCTCTTACCACAGTATACATCTTTAGGTAATATTAATCTAATTCCTCTGGTACGTGCATCATTTAATACAGAATTCGCAGTGCTCAACATGGTTTCTTCCAAAAGGGATCCTCCTATAGTTGAGCCAGACGAACTTAAAAATGTAAATGCCATTCCTCCTGCCAATAAAATTGTGTCTGCCTTATCTAATAGTTGTTCAATTAATTTGAGTTTTGATCCAATTTTGGAGCCTCCCAATATAACTACCAGTGGTCTTTTAGGCTTTTTTATTATACGTTCCAATTGATTTATCTCTTTTTCAATTAAAAACCCAATCCCACGATTCTTGAAACTTTTTGCTACACCAACATTAGATGCGTGTGCTCTATGAATCGTAGCAAATGCATCATTAATAAAGACACGTCCATGACGTGATAACGTTTCTGAATATTCTGGGTTGTTTAAAACCTCACCAGGATGAAATCTAAGATTTTGAAGTAAATGAATCTCCCCTGGTTTTAATCCTATGGAAGTGTCAATAGCGTCCTGCGAAATACAATCATCCGAAAATTTGATAGGCATTTCCAGCATTCCAGCCAAAGCCTCACCAATAGGTATCAGGCTATGTTCTGAGTTCTCTTTCCCGCCAGGTCGTCCTAAATGGGACATAAGAACAATCGATGCACCAGCATCCAAACAATAGCGAATTGTGGGTAATGCAGCATGAATCCTAAATTCATCCACTATATGACCATTATCAAAAGGAACATTAAAATCTACCCTCATCAAAATTCGCTGGTTTTTCAAATTAAAAGCTTTAACTGTACGTATCATATTAATTTAATTATTTGGCATTAGTTACAAAGACGTTACCAATTGCATTATAATCTCTTAAAAGAAATGACATACCCAATATTATTTTGAGCGGTTTTTTAGACCTCATGAAAACCTATTTATAATGGTTAATAAAAAACAAAATCATCAGCGGAAAATTAATGTTAAAGATTCGTTTAGGAACAATGTGAAAATATTTTATCTCACACTAAATTTATTTTATCAATGATAACTGATACTGGACCGATCCTGAAGATCAATGAAACATTCTATGTTTGTTAGTTCTATTTTGCTCGCTTTAATGTATAACTTTTAACGCCATGGAATTCTCCACAGATAAAAAGAGTAATTTTTATTTTCATGAACTAATGACCCATAGAGTACATGAAATCTTGTTAGTAGCTAGCCCTTACGATGCGTTTATATTAGAAGAAGATGGACGGCTTACAGAACAAATCATCACAGAATATTTAGGTATGAATTTTAATTATGCACCTCGTATGACAAGAGCATCCACTGCCGCTGATGCAATTCTTATATTGAATGATAAAACATTCGACATAGTCATTGTAATGCTACGCATTGAAGACCGGGATCCGATCTCATTAGGTAAAGCTATCAAGAAGCTTTATCCTAAAATGCCAGTCATTCTTCTTGCATTCGATGAAACAGAACTAAAACGGTTAACAAATCAAATTACTCCAACTTCAATTGATCGTGTATTTATATGGTCCGGGGATGCTTCTGTATTCCCAGCAATTATTAAATACGTTGAGGACAGGAAAAATGCACAAAGAGATATCATCAAAGGAGACGTTCGCGCGATTATCATCATTGAGGATTCACCGCGTATGTATTCTATTCTACTTCCTCTTATCTATAGAGAAATCATGTATCTGACGAAAAATTTGATGAATAAAAGTCTGAATAATACTCAGCGGCTACTCCATTTAAGAGGAAGACTAAAAGTATTACTCACTCCCAATTATGAAACAGCAGAAAAATTTGTAAATAAATATGGTAATAACATTGTAGGAATTATTTCTGATGTAAGATTCCCACGAAATGGAACAAAAAATCCTACTGCAGGTGTAGAATTTGCTAAATGGGTACGATCAATACATCCTTCCATGCCAGTAATGCTTCAATCTACTGATTTAGAAAACCACACTATGGCGGAAGCTATTGGCGCAGATTTTCTCTATAAAAATTCCAACACGCTTCTTCAAGATTTGAGAGACTTCATTATATCAAATTTTGGTTTTGGTGATTTCACCTTCAGGCTAGAAGATGGACAGAAAATTTATAAAGCCACAAATATTAAAGAATTGGTCAAGGGAATTGAAGAGGTCCAGATAGAATCAATTATTTTTCATGGTCGTAGCAATCATTTTTCTAATTGGTTGGCTGCCAGATCTGAATTCAACCTTGCATCCAGGCTGCGACCTCTGGACGTGAATCAATATGAATCTGGTGAAAATGTTAGATCAGCATTGCTCAAACAAATGCGTTTTCTTAATAATCAACCAAAATTTGGTCATATTGTAGATTATACCCGGGGCCTAGGGAGAAAGGGTGATTCCGGGTTTTATCGTCTTTGTGGTGGTTCATTGGGCGGTAAAGCAAGAGGCATTGCTTTCGCACGACAAATGATAAAAAGTTCAACAATCCAGGAAACATTTCCGGAAATAAAAATAAGTGTTCCACAGGCAGCAATTATCGGTACAGATGAATTTGATCGATTTATGAAAGACAACAACCTATGGGAAAAAGCCCTGAAAACAAAAGATGACATTAAACTGAATAAACTATTTATTGATAGCAGATTGTCTTTGGATCTCATACTTAAGCTTGAATCATTTCTTGAGGATGCTACCTTTCCATTAGCAATAAGGTCATCAAGTTTATTGGAAGATTCACAATATCAACCCCTCGCGGGCGCATACTCCACATTCATGTTAGCAAATAATCAGCCAAAAGTGATTGACCGTGTAAAAGCATTGAGGAAAACTATCAAACTTGTCTTTGCATCAATATTTAATAGTGATGCTAAATCTCATTTAAATAATACTTCACACAGAACCGAAGAAGAGAAAATGGCTGTCATGATCATGGAAATAGTCGGACAAAACTTTTCGACTAATCGATTCTATCCAACTATGAGTGGTGTATTAAAAAGTATAAATTATTATCCCGTATCATATATGAAACGAGACGAAGGTGTGGCCTATCTTGCTTTGGGGTTTGGCCGAACGATTGTAGATGGTGGTAAGTGTCTTAGGATATCACCAAAATACCCATCAATCCTGTCCCAGTTCTCATCTATAAAATCAACCATCCAGAACTCACAATCTCATTTTTTTGGTTTACCAATGAATAAATCAGTTGATGTTTCCAATAAAGACCTGGAATTATTTTCACTTTCCTGCGCAGAAGATGATGGTGTTCTTAAATGGGTGGGAAGTGTCATTTCATCTGAAGATAATATTCTACGAGACTCAATATCTCATAAAGGAAAACGTGTAATAACATTCTCACCAATATTGAATTGGAACATTATACCGTTAACTGAAATTCTTAATGAATTATTATCAATGGGAAAAGCAGCATTAGGTTGCCCTATTGAAATAGAATTCGCAGTAAATATTTTTACTGATCAAAGAAAAAAACCTGAGTTATACCTCTTACAAATCAAACCTATGGTTTTGACTGGGCTCAGGTCGATTCAATTGGAATCTATTAACAAACAAGAAATTTTTTGCCAAAGCCAAATAACCTTGGGCAACGGAATATATAACAATATCTATGATCTTATCTATGTGCGTCCAAGTACATTTGATCCGTCAAAATCCCATAGTATGTCTCTTGAGATAGAATCAATAAATAAAGAATTCAAAACCGAATCTTCATATATTCTTGCTGGTCCAGGAAGATGGGGTTCAAATGACCCATGGTTAGGAATACCTGTTGGTTGGAAACAAATAACAAACGCACAGGTTATAATTGAAATCGGACATGAAGAATTGCCAGTTGATCCATCATTCGGTAGCCATTTTTTTCAAAACTTGACCAATCTTCATATTGGATATTTTACCGTTGATAACAAAAAAGCTGATTTTATTGATGATGCTTGGTTGAAAGATCATAGTCAAAAGAAAAAGGGGGAATATGTGGACTGGTACCAATTTAAAAATCCCTTCAAGGTAGCCATCGATGGTTCATCTGGTGGCGGCACCATTACTAAACCCACAGCGCCGGTCAAAAAAATAATGGATGAGGAAGAGTCCTCTGGTATTTAATTATTTGATAATATTATAAATTAAGTTTCACTGATGAAGTATACTTTATACAACACCCTGATCGATCATAGCATCAGCAACCTTAATAAAACCGGCAATGTTTGCTCCCTTCACATAATTGATCTTACTACCTTCTTTACCATATTGAACACATGCTTCATGAATACTTCTCATAATGCGAAGTAATTTCTGATCTATCTCATCACTCGTCCAACTAATACGCATACTATTCTGGCTCATCTCTAATCCGGATACGGCTACTCCTCCAGCATTCGCTGCCTTTCCAGGGCCAAATAGTACTCCAGAATCGCGAAATACGTCAACAGCATCTGGCTCTGAAGGCATATTAGCACCTTCTGCAACAGATATAACACCATTTTTCACTAATTCCTTCGCATCGCCACCATTTATCTCATTTTGTGTTGCACAGGGCAAAGCAACATCACATTTTATTCCCCATGGTCTATGACCTTGCAAATAATCACACCCGAATTCCTTGGCATATTCTTCTATACGACCTCTGTGGTTATTTTTTAGATCCATGACCCAAGCTAATTTTTCATCATCAATTCCTTTAGGGTCATAGATAGATCCAGAAGAATCTGATAGTGTTATCACTGTCGCACCTAATTGAGTAGCTTTCTCCGTCGCAAATTGTGCGACATTCCCAGAACCTGATACAGCCACGGTCTTTCCTTCTAAGCTATTATCTGAATTTTCCAACATTGATTGCACAAAATAAACACATCCATAACCTGTCGCTTCAGGACGTATCAATGAACCACCCCAGTTCAATCCCTTGCCAGTCAACACACCTGAAAATTCATTACGAATTCGTTTATATTGACCAAAGAGATAACCGATCTCTCTTCCACCGACACCAATATCACCTGCTGGCACATCTGTATCGGCACCAATATGCCGACAAAGCTCCGTCATGAAGCTTTGGCAAAAACTCATTACTTCATTAACGGATTTCCCTTTTGGATCGAAATCTGATCCACCTTTTCCACCACCCATAGGCAGTGTTGTTAGACTATTCTTGAAAACCTGTTCAAAACCTAGAAATTTCAAAATACTCAGATTAACTGATGGATGGAACCTTAAACCACCTTTATAAGGACCTATCGATGAATTAAACTCCACACGATAACCACGGTTCACTTCAACATCACCCTTATCATTTCGCCAAGGTACCCTGAACATGATAACCCTCTCAGGCTCGATCAATCGTTCTATAACATGTGAATGCAAATAGCTTGGCTCTTCCTGTAAAAATTCCCAGAGTGAACCAATGACCTCGTGTACTGCCTGATGAAATTCTATTTCGCCTGGACTTTTTGCGTGTACCATATTCATAAAATCTTCTACTGAAGAATACATGTCATTATGCTCCTTGTTTGTGGAATATTTCTAAATAAAATTACGTTTTTCTATTCAGTGTCCAATACGATTTTTCAAACCAATTCCCATTGGTTTTTTTTAGAGTCACAATCTAATTTTTGCTGTTGATATCTCGATAAAATTCTTGGCGGAGTAGCTCAGAGGTTAGAGCAGTGGCTTCATAAGCCATGTGTCGGCGGTTCAAGTCCGCCCTCCGCTACAAACAATCATTGTAAATGGGCATTCAATTTATTAAGTATCAGCTTTCCTTTTTCATTATATTCTTAACAGCACATGAATACACTAACCCTATGAACGTGCAACAGTTTGAATAATTATTATTTTATATTGACATCATGTTTGCTCTTTTCTCTGACAAAGATTAATGGACAGGAGTCATTATCATCAATTCTCTTTGGACCTTTAGATACATCCTATCAACCAACGAAATTAGTTAACGCCCAGTCACAAGCACTTCTTACAACTGGCAACTTTGAAATTGTATTAGATAATCGTTCAAATATTGAAGGAGATGAACCGCAGGTCAGAGTAGATGCCAAATATGGATTATCTAAATATTTAACACTTGGCGTTAGTTCCACTAATCATCTTGGTACCTATGACATATCAGCAAAAACAAATATCCTTCCCCTTATCAGTGATTCGAACAAACATTCATTTAAACTTATATATTATATGAATCTTGGTCTTCACACAGAAATCGACATCAAATTTGATAAAAAGGATCAACTTAGTTTTTTCCACCAGCTTATAATAGATCCACAATTAAGCTCAAAATTTTCTATCCATCTATTACCCACTTATATACACAAAAATATCGCTGACACAAGTGAGGTCAATACCGAAAAAGATGAGGAAGGGAGATTCACCGAGATCGATCCGAACTTTGGTCATCCTTGGGACATGATGTTTCTCGGTATTGGCGGGAGCTGGAATTTCAATAAATCTATTAAATTTATTGGTGAATATTTCCCTTTAATTAACGAGCAAGATGGTTCCACAGAAGATGTGGGAGGGTGGGCATTAGGAATAGATTATTACACACCATTTATAATAATGCAACTGCAATTATCTAACATCCTCCACCTATCAGAAAGGTCATTAATGGATGATGTAGGGATCGACCCTCCCAATGGTAACCTATATTTAGGTATGAAATTAAGTCGTTCATTCAATTTAAAGACCCAATATGAAAATTAGACCACCTTACAATTTAAAAGGAATCAATTACGTGATGAGAATTATCATCCCAATAATGATCCTACTGATTTGCCAAAACTGTAAATGGCGAGTTGAAGATCAACCAGGATACTGAATAATCACATTTCCCCAGGATGGGGATACTTGCAATGAAAAAGTGATGATTACTATCGATGCTCACGATCCAGATGGTATATGCAAAATAGAATTATGGGTTAACGGAGCAGTCCAAGATGAAGATTATGTTAGTAGGGAAGATGATGGTGGATATCGTGATATACTTTTTGATACGAATGACCTACCTGATGGGCAGACAGAGATCTTTGTACGGGTCTGTGATTGCGATGGCAATTGTACTGATAGTGATGTGGTCACACCTGTAGTAGACAATACTCTTTCATCACCTGATACTATAAATATCATTTCAGCAGAATTCCAGAATGGTGGGTTTGAGATCATTTGGGAGCAGTCACAAGCTTCTGATTTTGCTAATTATGAACTTTTTCATTCATTAGAAGAAACGATGGATAATGGAGAGAATATACATTTCACGAACACAATAGCCGATACCCACTATTTCATGGATGGAGCTGACCCATTAGTGTTGAACCATTTCTATATTGTTGTAACTGATACATTTGAATATTACTCTCAAAGCGAGATATATACGACATCCTTAGACCCCAGACCAATTGCTGTAAATGTTAATTCTGTAACATACGATATCTCTGAAATGCTTATAAGTTGGGACGAATCGCCTGATGGGGATTTCCTTAAATATGACCTATACATTAGCGATGATACCACGAATTTTGAAATTCTTGGTACTATTTCTTCACAATCACAAACTACTTATGGACTATCAGATTTTGACCCGACAATAGAGAATTATTTTCGTGTTACTGTTTATGACACTCTGAACCAAAGTAATACAGGGGATTATCTTTCAAATACGATTGACCCTCCACCAAACCCTGTGGATATCACATCAGTTACCTATGACTATAATACAATGGTGGTTACATGGGAAGAATACTCCCCTAATCTCAATAGGATAAAACAATTCATGGATAGACAATCATCATTGATAAGGCGAAACCTAACGAATGATTTTCTATCATATGAATTATTTTACTCAGAAACCGAGAACGGTGACAGAATTCCAATAACATATATTACTGATCAGTACATAACATCATATTCCATGAATTTATTTGATCCAACTCATGAGAATTGGTTCTGGGTAAAATTGAGCGACCATTGGGGTCTTCACGCAACTGGAGTAGGCATGAGCAGTGAGGTTGATGAACCACCCGTGGCACCAGTATTAGATCCCATCTACGCATTTGGACCTGACCTTACCATTACCTGGTCTATCGCAACCGACAGTGACTTTTCTCACTATAATCTCTACGAAGATCATGATGAATCCATGGATAACAAAATGATTATCTTTAGTACGACTGGTATAAATGAAAATAACTACATATCCTTGGATAATGATTATGAAACGGTATACTATTTTCAAGCTTCGGTCGTTGATCACTGGGGGCTTGAAGAATACAGTAATATTGAATCAATAGATCCAGAGTATATTACATTCATACAGCATTACGATTATGAGAATGGTGAGAATGAAACCGGAAACTTTGGTATGCAGACCGATACAGACGACTATATCATCCTTGGATCAAGAAATGATGATATTTGGCTCCTGAAAATAGATGAAAGTGGGTCGGAGTCATGGAATATTGATTTTGATCATGGGTCAAATGAAGCCGGGGTTGTGATAAGAGAAACAAATGATATGGGGTATCTTATATTAGCCAATTCATCTTCAGGTGGCGACCATGATATTTGGATTGCAAAAACAAATGAAAATGGTTCTGAAGAATGGTATAATGATTTTGGTGGAGCAGGTATTGATAAAGGAAGCGATATGATCATCACGTCCGATGGTAGTATCGTCGTTGTTGGAACATACAATACCCAGATACCTAGAGAGTCAGATCTATGGATACTAAAATCCAGTTCCACAGGCAATGAAGAATGGAGCATCACTTTAGCAAGTGATAATGGAACTAACGGTTTGGTAGAGAATGGGTACTCAATCTGTGAAACCTCAGATAATGGATATATCATTTCTGCCTCAATTGAAACAGATTACCAGGGACCCACAGATGTCTGGTTGATCAATGCTGATTCGAATGGTGATACCAGCTGGTCAACAACTTTTGATATTGATATATTCGATCATCCTGAGGCTGTTTTACAAACAATCGATGGTGGATTTGCCATTTCTGGCTATTCAACTGTTAATGGAGACGATAGCACAGGGACATCCTGGATAATCAAAACAGATGAATCAGGTCAGCAGATCTGGATGCAAGATCTCAATAGCGTAAGTGTAATTCATAGCATGATAGAGACACAAGAAGGTGATCTACTACTAACTGGGGGGAAAAGTTCCGATTCAGATATACAGGCTTGGTTGATAAAAACAAGTTCAAATGGAGATATCATTTGGGAGCAAACCTATGGAGGAGATGATTATGATATCTCTATATCAGTTGGCCAAACTTCTGATAATGGATTTGTAATGGTTGGCACGACAAATTCTTATGATACTGAAAATGATGTATTGCACATCAAGACCGATCCAAGCGGTAATGTTATTCCCTAACAAATCCCCCTATCTTATTAGAAAATAGATCATTTCTTAATCCCGTCCCAGATCAACGATGTGGCGCCTAAAATACATGCATCTCCATCTGGAAGTTCCGAAAGTTTCAATGTAATTCTTCCCTTTTGCTGATCAAGTATATTCTCATTCATAGAAGTGAGTGCCGTTTTAAGTAAACGATCCCCTGCTTTACTTATCCCGCCATAAAAGATAAATGCTTCAGGGCTTAGAAGAATGGCAGCCTGCGCTAAACCTTTACCCAACATACTGCCAATATAACTATAGATCTCAATAGCCATATCTTCACCACGGTCGTATGCATCATCCATTTCTCTACCATTAACATTTTTATCAGGTAAACAAGCTAAAAATTTATCATCTGGATGATTGTTTTTGAATTCTTTTACAGCTCGGTCCAATCCTTTTGCTGAAACGTACATTTCTAAACAGCCGGATTTTCCACATTTACACTTGGGTCCATTTTCCTCTAAAATGATATGCCCTAACTCTCCAGCAGAACCGTCATGACCATAGAGGAGACTACCATTCACAACAATTCCACTTCCTAATCCTGTTCCTAAAGTTATTACCACAAAATCACGCATTCCTTTAGCCGCACCAAAATGCATTTCACCTAATGCTGCCGCATTAGCATCATTTGTAACAATAACTGGAACATTACGATAGTGTTTTACTGTTTCAACAAGGTCTAATGAGTCCCAGGAAGTTCCTAAATTCGGCGGATTGGGATTAATCATTCCAGTATGATAATTTCCGTTCGGAACCCCTATCCCGATACCCGCCAATTTGACCTCATCTTTAATTTCAGATTCCCAAACGCACACATCATGAAATAAACGGTCCAATAGTTCTTTTACCGGATCCTGGCTAATGGTCAAAATCGATTTTTTTTTCAGAACATTTCCACT
>ENA-UPTF01000703-UPTF01000703.1-marine-metagenome-genome-assembly--contig:-NODE-703-length-22656-cov-3.548209_pt1 | contig 22656 bp, 21 predicted proteins | sample MGYA00238166_ERZ767019 | MGnify/ENA primary metagenome ERZ767019 (study PRJEB28930, sample SAMN06266391) | marine metagenome | isolation source: Sea water from 250 m depth | place: Atlantic Ocean | study... | reverse complement strand
TATGTTCCTCCCTGTTTGCGATATAGCAGTGCATTGCAGTTTTCATAACTCTTAAATCTCCCTCCGTCAGGAATTATTTGCCATTAAAAATTAAGACTATTCGTCGCCTATATGCAACCGATCGCTGCCAGATCAACTGCTGCACCAGAATCTATCGCGCCAATTGGATAATCACCGGTCGTCTCGTCGGGAATTGTGATCTCCCCGGAACGAACCTTCTCCGCGATCTCCTCATACCTGGCCAATTGTTCCGGCGACAACAACTTCCGAATGTTGTCATAAACGGGCGCATAGATTTCGGGGTTATTGGTGGCGTCAAAATCGTGGAATGAGCTCTCGCCGATGGAACCACTGGCACCCCTCTCAATCATCGCTTGACTAGCAAAAGTGAGGCCATGGATAGCAGAAGTAAGGACAACCTCTGGGCCTAAGACTTGACTCTCATAGTAGGAAGGAATTATCCATACCTGGCCACGCCCTTGACCTAATGCTTCTTTAGCTGCTTGCACGATACCAAACACTGCAGAATCTGTCGGTGCCATGATGACGTCTGCGTCAGTAGCCTTCTCAACCTGCTGGACTCCTAGCTGCTCCAGGGCCGATCCCAGGCGTTGGGAGTCGGCTGTATTCATCTGACAACCGATAGTCCAAAGGTAATAACTGTTCATATAAAGCAGGCTGTGTAGGTGGCAGTGTTCTTGGTAGGAATTTTAATCAGCAGATACGTATATCGCAGATGTCATTGTCCATAGCGACGAAATAATCAGAAAAGATGTGGCGGAAAGAGAGGGATTCGAACCCTCGGAACCTTTGCAGGCTCACGCGATTAGCAGTCGCGCACAATCGTCCACTCTGTCATCTTTCCCCGCACATCGTGAATCTTACCAAATGGGACTATAGCCATCAATACCTAACAACTGAAGCTAAACTCAACCAAAATCGTCAAAGTTTACGCCTGTGGAATCTTTCGAGGATTATCCCGCAACAACCTTATCACACATAATGTTCACGTTTGGTCCAAGATTGGTCGATTTCCGAAAATTTAGAGTACATTTTGATTCGATTTCGGTGTTGACACCCCTTACGGTGGGCCATATGATTGTCCAGGTTCTTCTACAAAGAGCGCATTCAGCCAGGTCGATCACACAGAACGAACAAACTGGCCCAAATATCGTGGAGAATAAAACAATGGATGAACTGGATCGAAAGATAATCGCCTTGCTTCAGCTAGACGGACGGGCTTCCAACGCCAAGATTGCCCGTGAAGTTGGAGTCAGCGAAGGCACCGTGCGGCGACGTCTCCGCAGGTTGGTACTTGACGACGTAGTGAGAATCATTGCCGTCCCTAACTTGGAAAAATTGGGTTACGCCACTACCGCATTAATCGGCCTGCAGACTGGACCGGGAAAATCGGAGGCAGTTGCCGAACACATATCCAAACTAGATGAAGCGCACTATGTAGCTATCACTACTGGCGCGTACGACGTGTTCATATGGGCGGGGTTAGAATCTGCCGAAGGACTTGGAACATTCTTACGTTCAAAAGTCGGCACTATCGATGGCGTACAACGGACAGAAACTTTCGTGAACCTCTCCATTAAGAAAAGGACTTACGGGCTGGTTTTATAGGACCCTCTTCAAAAATTATCGTAACCCAAACCACCGATGTCATATCGGTGGTTTTTATTCGACGCTCCGTCTTGCATTGACGCCTCGCTATGCTATAATCTGGGTGCCTTTTTGCCAGCCGCAGCCAACCTCTTGAAACCCTGTCGAATGGGCTGGCGTAATACTGAAGTATAGGAGCCTCCCACTATGACCTACATCATCGCCGAGCCTTGTGTTGGACTAAAAGATTCGGCTTGTGTCGATGTTTGCCCAGTTGACTGCATCTACACTCGCGACCAAGACGACATGTACTACATCAGTCCTGACGAGTGCATCGACTGCGCGGCCTGTGAGCCCGTCTGCCCGGTAACCGCCATATTCGCCGAAGATGCAGTTCCTCCACAGTGGCAAGAATACATCGAAAAGAACTACGAATACTTCAAAAATGTCGACCCTTCAGAATTGAAGCGCAAGTAGGTCCCGACCTTCCCGTATACTAAAGTCTCTAACACTCCCGAGGTCGGCCCTTTGGGAATGAAACTATAAAACCTTTAAAGGGTCGCCCTTTAAAGGTTTTATATCGTCGGTTGAAAACGAAAAACCTGAAGTTGATTGGGTATATAGGTGAGGGAAGATCCCATAGGCCACCCGCATCTCAAAAATTCAATCGGATTTTATGGCTAGGAGCCACACATGAACGTCGACTCAACCCCCCAATTTGTCGAAGAAGCGTACAAAAAAATAGAGAAAAACCTGGAAGTTGTGCGGTCTCGGTACAACCGACCACTAACTCTTGCAGAGAAACTGCTCCTAGGTCATCTCGACGACCCGTCGGGCGCAGAGCTTGATCCAGGTGAAAGCTACATCAATTTGAACCCAGACAGGGTAGCCCACCAAGACGTGACCGGCCAGATGGCTATCTTGCAATTCATGCAGTCTGGGCGTTCTGAAGTTGCCGTACCTACTACGGTCCACTGCGACCACCTTATCCAAGCGCGAGTTGGCGCATCGTCCGACCTGCAAGACGCCCTCAACGAAAGCAGCGAAGTATACCAGTTCTTAGAGTCTTCTTGCCGCAAGTATGGGATGGGCTTCTGGAAGCCTGGTTCCGGCATAATCCACCAGGTCAATCTAGAGAACTATGCTTTCCCAGGCTGTCTGGTCATAGGAACAGACTCCCATACCCCCAACGCCGGCGGACTAGGCTCACTAGCTATCGGCGTAGGTGGGGCCGACGCAGCAGACGTCATGGCAGGTCTGCCTTGGGAAGTCAAATACCCGACACTGATCGGAGTCCATTTGACAGGTGAAATGAGCGGATGGACCGCCCCCAAAGACGTAATCATCTACCTAGCCGGTGTACTCACTGTGGCTGGTGGTACTAATACAATAATCGAATACTTTGGCCCGGGTGTAGAATCCATCAGCTGTACAGGCAAAGCCACTATCACCAATATGGGAGCCGAGCTCGGTGCAACTGGCGACGTCTTCCCATTCGATAGCCGAATGGCAACCTATCTTAAAGCCACACGCCGGCCGGAATTAGCCGAACTTGCCGAAAAGTACAAGCATCTTCTCACCGCCGACCCTGAGGTAGAGAAAGACCCAAGCCAGTATTACGACCGCATCGTAGAGATTGATCTTTCCAAGCTCGAACCACACATCACTGGACCTCATTCTCCTGATCGCGCCCGGCCAATATCGGCACTGGCTAAAGAAGCCAAGGAAGAGGGTTTCCCAGACACGGTCTCTGCCGCACTCGTCGGCAGTTGTACTAATTCATCTTACGAAGACATGAGCCGCTGTGCCGATTTAGCACGACAGGCCAAGGAACACGGATTGAATTCCGCAGCCAAGTTCATGATCACACCGGGCTCAGAACAAGTGCGTGCAACTATCTCTCGAGATGGTCAACAGCAGGCACTAGAAGATATTGGCGGCATGGTCTTAGCCAATGCCTGCGGACCATGCATCGGTCAATGGCGAAGGGACGAGATGCCGGAAGGTGAGCCGAATTCTATCGTCACGTCGTACAACCGTAACTTCCCCAAACGAAACGACGCCAACTCAGGTACTATGAACTTCATAGCTAGCCCCGAACTGGCCGTGGCAATGGGCCTAGGTGGCAGCTTGAGTTTCAACCCTCTAACTGACACCTTGACGGGAGCCGACGGCAAAGAGTTTATGCTTGAAGCTCCCAAGCCAGCACCTGAAGTTCCTGCTAATGGATTCGACTCAGGACAAGCGACATACGTCGCTCCTCCCGAGGATGGTAGCGATATCACCGTAAACGTCAACCCCAACAGCACCCGCCTTCAAATTCTTGAGCCATGGCCCGCATGGGACGGCCAAGACTTCACAGACATGCCTGTTCTGGTCAAAGCTTCTGGGAAGTGCACAACCGACCACATATCCCCGGCCGGAGCCTGGCTAGCCTTCCGAGGGCATCTGGACAACCTCAGTGATAATATGTTCTTAGGGGCAGTCAACTCATTCACCGACGATCCTGGCACGGGCGTTAACCAACTTTCGGGCGAACAAATTCAGCCCATACCTGAAATCGCCCGGGAGTACAAAGCCCAAGGCATGCAATGGATCGCCATCGGTGACACCAACTACGGAGAGGGTAGCAGCCGCGAACACGCAGCCATGTCCCCTAGAATGCTAGGTGCAGCAGCCGTGATCACACGCAGCTTCGCCAGGATACACGAAGCCAATCTGAAGAAGCAGGGAGTTCTGCCTCTAACCTTTGAGGACCCAAACGATTACGACCGTATACGATCTGACGACCGCCTGAGCATTATTGGCTTAAACAGCCTAACACCAGGACAGCCGCTGGTCTGCGTGGTTTCTCACGACGACGGCGAAGAGGAACGAATCAATCTCCGCCACACCATGAACCCGGGCCAGATCGAGTGGTTCAAGGCCGGATCCGCCATGAACCATATGAAGAATATGGCTGGGTAGTGGGCTGAGACTAGGTTAAACCGCACCCAAAATTATTAAAGAGAGGCCCCCTAAAAAAACAGCCTCTCTTTGTTTTCTTCGAAAGCATTTTCTTTCATGGAACCAAAGTTGGAATCCAGCTTATATCCATTGGTCAATCGTTATTCAGTATGATCGCTGGCGCCCAGGATTCACTAGCTTCATAAGAGCCAATCTCCTCACGGCTTGAAGGAATGAATACGCCTGTTCATTTCGATTTTACATATGTCGAACCAACAAAGGAAAAGGCCTCTGGTTAACCAGAGGCCTTTTCACCGATTCCTAGTTAGCTATTTAGCCCAAGTCATCCAAACACGCATCAATTGATTTGCTCAAACAGGAGAAAATAGGGGTATCGAGCAAGGTGTAAGGCCGGGCTTTGGACTCTCTTAGATCCATCACCAGATCTAGGAAATTAGAAGGGTCATCGGTTTCGAATCCCAATACAAATTCCTGATCGTCCAGGCCAAAAGAATAAGCCGTACTAATCTTGACGTCAGGATATTTGTGCCCGATGACAAAATGCTCGCTCATCAGCACTTGACGCTCTTCTTTAGGCAGCTGATACCACTCGTGAGTCTTAATAAATGGGTATATGAACAAGTATTTGCGTCCGATGATCCGCATGGTCGCAACGCCGGTTCCTTCTTGGCCTTCGTGCTTGTGATCGTCGATATAAGGGGATCGGCGGGTCATCGCCAGATACGAGTACGGAATAGTCAAGTACGGGGCTAGATCAGTGTGGTTCACCCTAGCCATAAGCTCGTTGATAGGTTCTATCTCCTCACTCACTTTCCATAGCAAGAAATCCGCGTCGCCGCGAGTGCCAACCAGACTATAGCTAGACATGGACACTCGGTCAGAAAATTCCTCAAGCACTTCAACAAACTGTGCCTTACTGTCTTGCCTGACCTTGACCGGAAGGAGACGCCATTCTGGGTTTACTTTAAAGAAAGTATATTTTACGAAGTCTCGCCTAGCTTGTTCTGTCATCTGATCCTATTCCCGATTGCGCGAGTCTTTGGGAAAATTCATAGTTTAAAAATACGTGAGTAGATACCCAAATTAATAATAGCAATGGCAAACTTGTTATGGCAATGTGACGCTATATATCCAACACATTAAGTCTTTTTACTTTCATAATCTCTATCCGCAAGTTCGGTTTTATCTTATCAATTATTTGCCAGGACAATTCAAATCCTTTAGGGCGAATCGATGACCCAAGATCAGTAGCCCGCCTCAACAGGACTTAAACCTGAGCGTGGCTTGTCAAACTCATTCTCCCGTCTCTCATAATCAATGCTACAATCTCTCAATGCTCCCACTCCAGTGGATGGTCACCCTAGGAACTGCAAAATCGAGGTTGTAGCAATGGTAGATTTAGGCTCAGGTTCTTACACCTATAAAGTAGAAGAAAGTTGGGGAAATCTTCCCGACGGTTGGTCATTCAAGGAATGCGCGGCAGTGGGAGTGGACGCCCAAGACAACGTTTACGTATTCAACAGAGGCGAGCATCCTGTAATCGTCTTCGACAAGGACGGTAATTTCCTCCGATCTTGGGGCGAAGGAGTCTATCCCCGAGCCCACGGTATAACCATGGGTCCCGATGACAGCATCTATCTGACCGACGATGGCGACCACACTGTGCGCAAGTGCAACATGGATGGCTCTGTTATATTCACTCTGGGAGTTCCAGGTACACCGTCTCCATTCATGAGCGGAAATCCCTTCAATCGCTGCACTCATGTCGCCCTAGACCCGGAAACAGCCGAATTCTATGTTTCGGATGGCTACGGCAACGCTAGGATTCACAAGTACTCACCAGACGGTAAGCTACTCTTTTCCTGGGGAGAGTCGGGCACTGGCCCGGGACAATTTAACATAGCCCACAACGTCTGTACTGACAAAGACGGCTGGGTCTATGTGGCTGACCGCGAAAACCAGCGCATACAGGTCTTTGACAAAAACGGCAAATTCGAAACCCAGTGGAAGGACATGGCTCGTCCTTGTGGGCTGTTCATTGACACCAGCGGAGACCAAAAGGTCTACGTCGGGGAACTAGGCTGCTACATCGGACCAAATAGCCAAGCTTCCGGACTCGGCCCTCGCATTGGAATCATGGACCTAAATGGTAACTACCTGGCTAAGTTAGGAGATATCCCAGAAAGCGACCAACCTGGTAGTTTTATGGCTCCTCACGGGGTCAGCATTAACTCTACTGGCGATATATTTGTGGGCGAGGTCGCATGGACTCATACACGAAGTTATCCGAACCCTCCAAACGAAATACGCTCTCTACAGAAGCTGACCAAAAAATAAACCTGCTTATAGTAAAGAACTGCGTCAAGAAGCTTTACCCTCCCATTAGGACCGCTTAGCATAGTGTGCTTGACTCCCAAAAGGCCTCGTCTTAATCGCGGAGATGCAATCAGAAAATCGCATTCAACTAACGGATTATTAGGCAGAGAGATCATTCCCACGGAGCGCACAACTACATGGAAATTAAGCTCGGCAGCCTGAAACGAGACGCCGAAGAAGCGGAAGGCACAGCGATCATCATAGATGTGTTCCGGGCGTTTACCACTGCGGCTATCGCATTTGACCACGGAGCTAAAGAAATAACTCTATTCGCCGAGCCAACAGATGCTCTTGCACTCCACAAAAAGGGTGTCGGTGACTATCTCATGGGCGAAGTAGACGGTAAAAGACCAGAGGGATTCGATTTCGGGAATTCACCTCACGAAATATCCCAAGTTGACTTAACAGGCAAAACTCTGATTCAGTCCACAAGAGCGGGAACTGTTGGAGTAGAAGCCGCCTCGAAGGCTTTGCAAATATTCCTGGGGTCGTTCGTCGTAGCTCAAGCCACAGTAGACGCAATAAAGGCAGAAAATCCAGAGTTGGTCTCGATAATTGCCATGGGCGACCAGGGAGTGGTTCGGTCTGACGAAGACGAGCACTGTGGCATCTATCTACGAAACATCATGGAAGAACGAAAGCCCGACTTCAATGCCGTCAAAAGTCTAATACTAAAAGGCGGGGCCACTCAAAAATTCTTCGATCCGCAACAGCCACAATACCACCCGGAGGACGTTACCCTCGCTTTGGAGGCCGACCGCTACCCATTTGCCATGAAGATCAGCCGCGAGGATGGGCTGATAGTAGCCCGAAAGCACGTTGGCTAGACCTTGGCTGTGAACCTGTCCAGTGTCAAGTACTCAGCACCGGGGACATTGGGCTTGCCGTCTGCGATAAAATCCAACACGGCGTGAGCCATACCTGTGCTCCAGAGGATCCCTTTCCTACCGGCGCCTGTGGCTACATATAGGTTATCCCAACCTGAAATCCGGTCCACAATGGGCATCCCATCCCCAGATAAAGGGCGAAGGCAAGCGGTCTGTTGCACCAATTCGGCGTCGCCCATACCTGGAATCATCTTAAGGAAATCTTCCATAATACTGTTACGGGCCTCTGAGTTGATGCTGTCGTCAAACCCAGATTCTTCTTCGGTGGTGCCGGCCCAAATAAGGCCGTCTGACTTAGTTGCTACGTAACTGTGGGAATAATTAACGGCTAATTTCAGTGGGTCATTATCCGCCTGCAAGCGTAATATCTGACCTTTTAAAGGAGTGACCGGGATATTAACACCACACCACTTTGACGCCTGCCCGGTCCAAGGTCCCATAGCAAGCACGACAGTTTCAGCGCTGATGGTCCCATTCTCCAATTGAACTCCAGTACAACGGCTACCATCATTAATTAAGCCTACTGCCCTGCGTTGCAGAAGTTCCACGTTATAGTGCTCGCCGGCACGCATAGCTGCGAGGATAAACCGGTATGGCTCCAGAGCACCCGGGCTCTGCTCAAACAATGCACCTGCAATATGCCGACTTACCTGAGGCTCTAGACTCCTAGCTCGTGCGTCATCGACCCACTCAACGTTGAATCCGTCCACATCTTTCATCCATTCGATATCTTTCTTAGCTTTTTCAACCTCATCATTGGTGAAAGCGAGATTTAACCGGTCGCGCATTTCGAATCCTACGTCTATACCAGAAACGTCCTGAAGTTCGATTGCCAAGCTGCGATGGCGCTCATAACACCATAAACTAAACCCCAATAACGGCTCCGGCATTCCTACACCTGTTAGCGGGTCTAGCCCCCCAAACGCGAACCCTGACGCGTGGGCACCCAATGAGTCCGCCTCAAGAATCGTTACTTTGTAACCTCGAAGACCTAGGAGGTAGCCGCTTAGACAAGCAACTATGCCCCCGCCGACAATCACCACGTCCTTTGCGCCGATAGTCACTTTATCTCTCTCTCTTCCGCCCGGGACGAGGGGAATGGGGCGAATTAATATGTCCTACAAAGAACTTATCACAGGAAGGGCTTAGTTGTAATAATATCCGAACAATCGTGGCGTTCTCGCTCACTATAACCCTTTGAACCATACTTCAAACTGATCCAAATGGATCTGGTCTCCAATGGAAATGAGCTTGCCAGATGCTATTCCATCCACAGCGCTAAGTCTCCCATAGGTGAACAGAAGATAGTCCTCGACTGAAGCAGAAAGAGAAAGGTCTGCCTGAGTAGCGTCTCCGGCCTCCATCTCAAATGCATCACCAGTTGCGTCCATCCGATAGGTCTCAGATCCTACATTAAATCGATACACTACCGGTCTGCTCAGTCGATCGGAAGGACGAAAGCACATACGCAGCCATCGAGGTGTCATATCCAGAAGGATCGGCACGCTATCAGGGTCTAACCCAGCGTCCGATTGGAATGATGATCGTATGTCGTAGTCGTGAATAGCCAATTCTTGAATCCGCAATTCAACGTATGCTGACGCTGGCATTGCACCACGCCTGGCGTGCCATGCCAGTATATTCCAAGAGTCCCCATGATATTGGTCGAATTCTTGGTGAAGTTTCCCATAGCTCTCATCAAATGACTCTAGAGAATGTCCCTCTAGTTGAATACTTCGGTCTATATCACGTTGGGCGTTAATGGCAGACAATTCTGCTGCATCTAAGACGGAAAACCCGGCCGGAGGGTTAGAATCACCTCTTCTGCCTCTTTCCATGCTTTCGGCCTGCCGTTCTGCGCCACCAATTAGGTGACTCACCACATCTCGTACTCGCCATTCCGAACAGGCACTTGGTAATTCCCATTGGTCTGAAGTGAGTTCCCCTAGATAAGCCCGGATGTTTGTAGCTAGCCTTTTGGCCACGCCAACACGATGCTCAATCTCATTGGTTTTCCCGACCATTGGTTTACTCCCTAACCTTTACTTCAGGCTGGTGGCGTTGCCATCAGCGTTCTTGTACAATTTCAGACGATATGCCCAGGTAACTAATGACCCTGCCCTGAGCCTACGAAAAGGACCTGTCAGCTATGAAACTGTGCTTTTTCCATCTGATGCCCTACCAGGACCTACCTGATAACTTCGAGAAAGATTATCACAGCGTTTGGGTGGACGCACCAAACTCGCTGTTCAACCCTGAGAAAGCTGAACACATGTACAACGATTTCTTGGACGAATTGGAATACGCCGAGGCCATGGGATTCGATGCAGTCTGCGTCAATGAACACCACGGCAACGCCTATGGGTTGATGCCGTCCCCCAATCTGATGGCATCGGCTATGGTCAGGGCAACTACTAACGCCGCGGTGGTGGTACTGGGCAACAGCCTTGCCCTCTATAACCCTCCCATCAGGGTCGCTGAAGAAATGGCGATGCTAGACGTTCTGAGCGGTGGTCGGCTAATTGCCGGCTTCCCTTTAGGCACAGCGATGGACACCATTTTCGGGTACGGCCAAGTACCTGCCACACTAAGGGAGAAGTACACAGAGGCCCACGACCTAGTCATGAAAGCTTGGAAGGAGCGTCAGCCATTCGCCTTCAACGGCAAATATACTCAGCTCCGGTACGTAAACATTTGGCCCCGACCGTACCAGCAACCACATCCACCCATATGGGTTCCGGGCAGCGGCAGCCTCGAGACCTGGGATTGGACCATCGACAACGACTACGTCTACTGCTACCTAAGCTATTCAGGATACAAGGTGGGCAAAACCATCTTGGACGGATTCTGGGATGAAATGGAGCGGAAAGGTAAGGAATTCAATCCTTATCACGCTGGATTTTTGCAATTGGTAGCCGTATCAGAGACTGACGAACAGGCGGAGGAGTACAAGGACTCCATCGAGTACTTTTTCAAAAAAAGCCTGCATATCCCCGCTGGGTTCGGTAATCCACCAGGCTACCGAACTGTCAAGACCAACGCGTCCGTCTCTGCTAACTCGACCATGGATTCGCGGACAAAGCAATTAAGTGATTTTACCTGGACCGACTACCTGGAAGCCGGAAACGTCATCGTCGGTAGTCCAAAGACCGTAGTCGAAGAGTTGACACACGCAGTCAAGGAACTACGAGTAGGTAATCTGATGCTGCTTCTCCAGTTCGGAGACATGCCCAAAGAACTAGCTATGAAGAACACCACATTGTTCGCCAACGAGGTCATGCCACATATGCGTGAGATATGGTCTGAATATGAGACCCGCTGGTGGCCCGAGAAACTGTCCAACCCGGTTCAAAACGTTATCAGCTAGCGCCACAAGGAGCGGTTTGGCACAAGAACAGATATCAACCCAAGATTCCCATCCCCGTAAAAACACCTCTGCGGGTGGGACAAACATTTCTTACGTAGACACAGGATCCGGGGATCCCATAGTGTTCCTACATGGCAATCCTACATCGTCTTATTTATGGCGGAACATCATTACCCATCTAAGGTTTGATGCGAGATGTCTTGCGCCTGACTTGATGGGCATGGGTGACTCTGGCAATTCCCCAAATAGCTCCTATCGCTTCGTCGATCACAGCTCAGTGCTTGACTCATGGTTCGATGCTGTTGGCCTCACTAGCAAAGTAACTCTTGTAGTCCATGATTGGGGGTCTGCGCTGGGATTCCACTGGGCCAAACGAAACCCCGAACACGTCAAAGGAATCGTATATATGGAGGCTATTGTCCGCCCCATGACCTGGGAAGAGTGGCCTGAAGCTTCCCGGAATCTTTTCCAGGGTTTCCGATCTCCAGCAGGAGAAGAGATAATCATAGAGAAAAACGTGTTTGTTGAGCGCGTCCTACCGGGAAGTGTGCTTCGGAAGTTGACGGAAGAAGAGATGGAGGTCTACCGCCGTCCATACATTGGAGGAGGAGAATCCAGAAGGCCAACTCTAACATGGCCCCGAGAGATTCCCATTGAAGGTGAGCCTCCCGACGTAGTCCAAATCGTTTCGGAATATGCCGAATGGCTATCATCATCTCCAATTCCCAAGCTATTCATAAACGCCGATCCTGGCGCCATACTGGTTGGCGCACAGCGAGAGTTCTGCAGATCATGGCCCAATCAAAAAGAAATATCGGTTCCTGGACAGCATTTCATTCAAGAAGACTCTCCTGACGAGATTGGCCTGGCTATCGCAGATTGGTATCAGACTATATAACACCGAAAATCGAGTAACCCTTTAGTCTTGCAACGAGCCTTTAGACAACCGATTTCTCACTGGAGCTTTCCAAAACAACTGCTCCACTTTGTAACTTAGCGAACTCAAGACTACAGGACTTCAATTCTCGACATGAACGGAACCATAATCGAGCGTCAATTGCGCGGAAATCGGAGTAAACATGCCGGAGACTTTGAACATATCCCTCAAGGATGGAGAATTTGAATCAGAAGTGCTGAAAGACGGCAGCGGCCCTCCGCTCCTTTATCTCCACGGAGCAATCGGACAAAAGGGTTGGGCTCCGTTCTTAGACGCCTTGGCGCAGCAATTCACAGTTTACGCACCGTACATGCCCGGTTATTCCAAGTCTAGTGGTCTGGAAAAATTGGACGACGTCACCGACCTGACTCTTTACCAATTTGAGTTGCTCGATGCCCTAAACATTCCCAAAACGCATGTGGTGGGTCACTTTCTCGGCGGAATGATTGCAGCAGAGATGGCTGCATTATCACCCAGCTACGTTGATAGGCTAGTAATAGCTGCGCCGGCGGGCACTTGGCGCGACTCAGACCCGGTTGCCGACCTATTGTCGATGACCGACAGCGAATTAGGGGATAGCCTCTGGTCATCAGCAACGAGTTCTATGAGCTTGTCTCCTGCTGATTTCGAGGCTAATTCACGGCTAAAAGCATCATTGGCAGCCGATCGCATGCAAGACCTGACCGCTGCTGGAAAATTCCTCTGGCCCATCCCCGATCGAGGGCTAAAGAGACGTGCTTACCGGATCAAAGCACCAACACTCATACTCTGGGGCGAAAATGACCGCATCGCCCCTCCTGTGTACGCCGAAGACTTCTCTATGCTTATCCCTAGGTCTCAAGTTTCTGTGATACCAAATGCCGGGCACTTGTTGATGATTGAGCGAGCAGAAGTCTTTTCTACAGCGGTATCAGATTTCCTAAATCAATAGAGCCTGGGTGGCATAGTTATACTGAACAGGTTCGGAGTATGTGAGTTACTGCTGCTGTGTCCGATTATATAGGCACGGATCCTTGTGGACGCTTTCTTAAGACATGAGTAACATTCTGGTAAATAGGAAGGCCGGATAGTCACAGGGCACCTGAGGTGATAATGGATCTGCAACTACACGAAAAATTGTCAGAGCTGGAACTTATCTTCCGAGAGATGGGCTCAGTCGCGGTGGCTTTCTCCGGAGGAGTAGATAGCACATTGGTAGCTGTGGTTGCCCATAAGGTCTTAGGTTCTAAAGCCTTAGCTGTAACCGCCGTCTCGCCCGCCCTAGCCAATAGAGATCTGACTGAAGCAGTTAATCTAGCTGAGAAATTCAGGTTCCGCCACCGAATCATTTACACGAACGAGATGTCCCAAGAAGGCTACGTGACCAATTCACCTCAGCGGTGCTATTTCTGCAAAACGGAGCTATACACTCAGCTAACAAAACTAGCGGACGACGAATCCATAGACTGGGTGGTCAACGGAGCAAACACCGATGACATCAACGATTATCGTCCAGGGATGATTGCGGCGTCTGAGCACAAAGTTCGTAGCCCTATGGTTGAGGCCGGATTGACTAAGGCAAGTATTCGAGCCATAGCCAAAACACTGGACATTCCCATCTGGGACAAACCGGCCCAGCCCTGCCTTTCCTCACGTATACCTTACGGAACTCGAGTGACCACAGAAAACTTGTCGAAAATCGAACAGGCAGAAGACTATCTTCGGGAGATTGGCTTGAAAGAGGTGAGAGCCAGACATCACGATCGACTCTGCCGTATCGAAGTCGGTGAAGATGAAATAGAACTGGCTTTCGGACGCCGAAAAGAGATCGTCTCTGCTATCAAGAAAATAGGCTACCTTTGGGTGTCCTTAGATCTGACTGGACTCCGATCAGGTAGTCTAAACGACCAGCTCAATCTAACTGAGGCCTCAAGAGATCTTGGGACGAGGGCATGATAATCGCCTATATACAACCGATCGGCGGGGCCAGCGGAGACATGATACTTGGTGCTCTCACAGACCTTGGAATGCCTCTAGAGCACTTGGAAAATGAACTCTCCAAGCTCAATGTCAACGGATACCGTTTAGAAGCCCGCCAAGAGACCCGTAATGAAATGCGGGGCACTTACTTGAAAGTCTCTATGGAAGGCAGCATTCGCTACTCACCCGGACAACTGCTCGAGATTGTGAAAAGCAGTAGCTTATCAGAACCAGTCAAACACCAGTCTTGCTTGGTTCTAACTGCATTATGGCAAGCAGAGTGCCGTGTACACGGCGAAACCCAAGACATCCTGGAATTAGAAGAGTTGGGCAGTGTGGACACATTAATCGATGTCGTCGGCTCAGCAATCGGTTTCGAATACTTAAATGTATCAGGTTTCCATGCTGCTCCCCTAGTAATAGGTAACGCCACTCCGCCTCTCTGGGCAGGCGGTTACTCCAATCCTGCTCCAGCCACGTTAGAACTCATCGCTTCTACTAACGCGCCCGTGGTTGGTGACAAAGTGATGTACGAAGACACCGGTGAACTAACGACGCCCACTGGAGCGGCACTGATAACAACTCTAGCGGAATTCAACCGGCCTGAATTCTTTGTGAGCCGTGTAGGCATTGGGCTGGGCACTAAAGATCCTGTCGGCTTCTCAAACTCGCTTCGTATATGGCTGGGCGACAAGTCTGATTCCAAAATGAGCACCGCGACACAACAAGGAGAAGTGATCTTACTGGAAACCAATCTAGATGATGTGTCTGGCATCGTACTCGGTTACACACAAGAGCGGTTGTTCGACATTGGGGCTTTGGACGTGTGGAATACACCCATCCAGATGAAGAAAAACCGGCCAGGCGCGATGTTATCCGTGCTCGTTCCCAAGGACAAGGAACAAGACGCAGTGGCATTGATATTGCGAGAAACACCAACTCTGGGCGTCCGTACTCGTCCGATAGACCGGTACGTTGCCGGACGACAGATGGTAACTGTCGAGACTCAGCTTGGATGCATTAAAGTCAAGACTAAACTCCTAGACGGTAAACCCATCAGCGCATCTCCTGAACCAGACGAGGTTCGGCGTATTGCATTAGAGACTCAGACTCCTTTCCAAGAGGTCTATCAGATAGCCACAGAGGCAGCACGCCGGCAATTACTTTTGTAAAGGTCATCGATCTGCTCGGTTCAAGATAGTCCCAAACGCTAAAACGGACGAAAAGGAGCATCACCATCGAAGAAAACCGATTGAGAGATATTTTAGATCGTTTCAAAAACACCGATATGACAGTGGCCACTGTTCTGGAACAATTAAGAGACTGGCCTTACCAAGACATCGGATTCGCTAAGCTGGATCACCATCGTCCGATACGAACCGGATGGCCTGAAGTTGTATTCGGTAAAGGCAAAACGCCGAAACAGGTAGCCCATATCGTCAACTCTATGAAAGGCCGTGGCCATCCAGTACTGGTCACTAAGTCTAATCTAGAGACATACCAGGAAGTCGCTCTAGATACGCCAGAAGCCATATTCCACGAACTTTCCAAGGCTATCTCAGTTCCTGCACCTCAAATCGCAACACTTCGGAAAGGCATAACAGTAGTGACAGCGGGCACTGCCGACCTACCAGTGGCAGACGAGGCGGTATTGACTGCGACGCTGATGGGCAACGATGTGACCTTAATAGGCGACGTAGGGGTGGCCGGTCTGCACCGACTTCTGGACCAGCTACCAATCATCCAGAAAGCCCACGTGGTAGTCGTAGTAGCAGGAATGGATGCGGCATTGGTCGGAGTGATTTCTGGCCTTGTATCGGTACCCATAGTAGCGGTACCTACCAGTACTGGTTATGGAGCCAGCTTCGAAGGACTAGCCCCACTGTTAAGTATGCTAAACAGCTGCGCTCCAGGTGTATCAGTAGTCAACATAGACAATGGATTTGGAGCGGGTCACATGGCTGCCCTCATCAACTACGTCGGAAAGAATGGTTCTGACAATACACCTGAAGATTAAATTTCCGACAACCCAAACGGTCCCAAATGCTGATCTTGGGCAACCGAGTTCTCGCCTGTTAAACTAGTTATATGAACGCGCGATGGGGTTGTATGATTCTAGGTTTTGCCTTGACTGCCTTATTGCTTATGATGCTTATATCAGCTCGCATATCAGGCGTGCCTTTCTAATCCAACTCTCCGGATTCTTCTTCCTTTTTATTTGCTCCACTACACCAGCGAGTCCGACCGTTATCGATCAGTTAAACAAGCAATCAGCTACGTGACAAGGACTTTGCGTATATGAAATCGATTCGGTGTCCAGTGATACCACTATATCTTGCTCTCCTTCTGACTCCGGGAATTTTGGTAGAAATCAAGCGTACATAAGCTGGAGCACATGATCACATCATAGTTGGCGCGAGCGATTATAAAGTATGCTAACAGTCATATATCCATGTTGGGAAACATATTAGCTCGTGCCACAGGTCCAAAAGACCGACGGTGTATTGGGCAGGGACCTAGCTCGTTTAAGCGGTCAAAGTGAGCCTTGGTAGGGTAACCCTTGTGCTGGGCAAAGTTGTAACCTGGATAGGTTTCATCAGCTTCGACCATAATCTTGTCCCTAGTCACTTTAGCTACGTTGGAGGCAGCTGCGATTGAGTAACTACGGCTGTCGCCTTTAACAATCACATCATAGGTGTAAGGGCACTCTTTCACGTGTATGAAGTCCAAAAGTAAGTGACCTGGCTCTAAGTTAAGTTTCCGAACGGCGAGGAGCATGGCCGCGAAAGCTGCGTGTCCAATGCCTATCTCGTCAATATCTTGAGAACCCACCATGCCAATGCCTACCGCCAGCGCATTTTGTCTCACTATCTCAACGGCACGTTCACGGTTAACACGGGTCAACTTTTTGGAGTCGTCCAGGAACTTGAGCCATGGTTCGTCGCCCGTTAGATCCGGAGGAAATATAACGGCTGCAGCAACCACAGGCCCAGCAAGGGGGCCACGCCCGGCTTCATCAACTCCTGCCACCAACTTAACGCCGCGCTCGTGTATACCGGATTCCAAGGACAGGTCCGGCATCATACACCTCCCAAATAGCTAAGCGGTTACGATAGGTTGGCCCTGAACCTCGTCAGGTTTTACGCTCGGCTCAATTGTCCCGCCTCCCAGCAACACATCGCCTTGATAGAAAACTGCGGCCTGGCCAGGCGTAATTGACCTCTGGGGGCGATCAAAGCGAACGACAGCGCCGCGTCCGCTAGGATGCAACACTGCCGCGGATTCGGTAGCTTTATAGCGAATCTTCACATCCACATCCACTGGCCCTGAAGGGGCCGGTCCCAATGGATAGTTGACGTTCGAAACGTACATCTCGTCTCGCATCAATGCAGTTTCAGGCCCAATTACGACTCTGCACGATTCAGGCTCCAATCGCACTACGAACCGAGGCTCGCCTTCCGTGATGCCTAATCCTCGGCGTTGTCCAACGGTAAAATATTCTATACCCTCATGGCGGCCCACCACGGTCCCATCCAACTCAACTATATCGCCCGGAGTAGTCTCAAGACGTTGCTTCAGGAAAGTCTTATAGTTACCCATCGGAATAAAACATATATCTTGGCTATCAGGCTTAGAGGCATTTATCAGGCCGGAGTCTTCGGCTATCCGCCGTATCTCGTCTTTAGGATATTCACCAACCGGCATAAGAGTGCGCGCCAGTTGTTTCTGTCCCATTCCAAACAGCACGTAAGACTGGTCTTTTGACGAATCGACAGCTTTTCTGAGAATTATTCCTTGTGGACGATGTTCGATGCGTGCGTAGTGTCCGGTGGCTACATAGTCCGCCTCAAGCACCGCGGCTCGTTCCATTAAATGACTAAACTTGATTTTGTCATTGCAAGCTATGCATGGATGCGGAGTGCGACCAAGTTGATATTCGGAGGTAAAGTAGTCCACTACCCGTGACTGGAACTCTTTTTGGGTGTTCAGGACATAGTGTGGAATCCCTAGGCGGCGACAAACCGAACGAGCGTCTTCAACATCGTCCAACGTACAACAACCCTGGTAGTTAGGGGGAAGTTCTTCACCTTCCAAGTTATAGAGCTTCATGGTCACGCCCACGACGTCATAACCCTGCTGCTGCAAAAGTAGCGCCGCCACAGAGGAATCCACGCCTCCACTCATAGCTACCACAACTTTCTGGGGCATCACATAAGTCTCCAAACGCACTAACTTGTATCTCAGGCTAGCATAAGGGTTAAGGACGTACAACTCTGCCCAGCTCAATGCGAATACTCACCCCTTAACGCACTCGTAAATCAATCCCCCTAGTAGTCTATTAATGTTCTCTTGGTTACAATCATTCAGAGACACATGCGGGAGGACGTATAGCCATACAGAACCCAAAGATTACATCTAGCGGCTCGTTCTGCGGAAACTGCGGTGGAGCAGTAGATCCGAGTTCAACTGAGTGTGCCAACTGCGGAGCGGCTGTCTATCTTGACCAAGATCAAATGGCTGGCCTAACAGGTAGCTACACTCCTTACTGCCGAGCTTGTGGTATCGCAGTTATGAAGGAATCAGCACTTCACTGCACAAAATGCGGTGTAACTCCCCTCTGCAAAGATCATTTCTACCCATCCACCAGATCCTGCTCTCTATGCCCGCCAACACTAAAATCTGATGGCAGCGAACAAACCTCACCTAGAATGACCCGGAGCCCGTCAGGACCATGGGGCCAACAGGCCTCAACTTTCCCTTGCTTTCAATGCGGTGCACGCTTGCGGAAGGGGGTGGGTTATTGTCCTAATTGCGGGGTAGAGCATGAGGGTACCAACGCCGCCTCCAATTACATCGGATTCTTTCCGAGAGTTGGGGCTGGAATCATCGATGTTACGGCACCAATACTAATAAGCGCGTTCATTCTTGCATTCATCACCTTTCCAGGAATATTCGTGCTCATACTAGTTAGCTACCACGCCATATTCACCTACTACCTTGGTCAGACCCCAGGAAAAATGTTGTTGGGGATTCAAGTAGTTGACAGTAACCGCCAAAGACCGACGCTTCGGCAAATCATCCTTCGGGAAGTTATTGGCAAGATTATCATCTTATTAGTCATGTTCATCGGCTTTATCTGGGTAATATGGGATCCGAAGAAGAGGGGATGGCACGACTATATAGGAAACACTTACGTGGTCAAGAAAAACGTGGATTAGTTGTATCGTAATATATTTCTAGTCTGCTAAACTTTCCCAAAATGGAATTGAGGGCAGTCCGGCAGATTCGCCGGTGATTTTCTTAAACTAAATGGAGGCTCCCTATGCCAGTCACATTTGGCACTTCACTACCCAGTCGGGGCGAAATGGCTGGTCCGGAACAACTGCGGGCTATCGCCCAGCGAGCCGAAGACTTAGGCTATGACCATGTTTGGGTCAGCGACCACATCATACTGCCCAAAAAGGTCGACTCTTTTTACCCATACGCCGCCGACGGCGTTGCTACGTTCCGACCTGATGAGCCCTACTTCGAACCGCTAGCTGCACTAAACTTCATCGCTGGCTGCACCAGCCGAATCCGCCTAGGCACGCACGTGCTAATCATCCCTTACCGTAACCCAGTACTCACGGCTAAGATTATTTCTTCTCTCGACGTGTTATCAGATGGTCGGGTAATCTTGGGCGCAGGAGTCGGATGGATGGAAGAGGAATTCCAAGCCATGGGACTGGATACCTACAAAGAACGCGGGGCCGTCACCGACGAGTATCTACAGCTGTACAAGGAACTCTGGACCAGCGAAAACCCGTCATTTGATGGTAAGTACTACCAAATATCTGGCAGCGGATTCGAACCTAAACCAGCCCAGAAGCCTCACCCTCCCATTTGGATTGGTGGTCACACCGGGCCAGCGATTCGCCGAGCTGCCAAATATGGTGATGGCTGGATGCCAATCGGGCTGCGTCCACCCGCTATACTCGATCCCGAGGAATTAGGCGGGAAGATAGCCCAGCTGCGTAGGCTAACAGTGGAGGCTGGACGATCCGAAAATGCAGTAGATCTAACTTTTAGCACAAGCGTAGTATTCAACGATTCCGACGTCGGATCACGAGAGATGATGCAAGGCCTGCCCGAGCAGATAGCTGCCGATATACGTCAGTACCAAGACTTAGGAGTGTCCAATTTCATTATCGGCCTGCAAGGCAACACTGTGCCAGAACTTCAAGAGAACATGGAAAGGTTCTCCAGAGAAGTGATGACCTTAATCCCAGATTAGCTAGGTGAGAGCGACCAAACACATTTAAGGGCGGATTAGAATCCGCCCTTAAAAACTATATAGCTTCTGTTGCTAAGCTATCGGGACTTCTGTCACTCCGTATTTCTGTTCCAATTCATAGATATCATCCAACCCCATCAGCCCAGCGACATCCCAACGAGTACCATAACGATCTGGATTCACCTCCCCATTTTCCATAAGCTCGGTGAATGACTCCTTCAATTGCTTGTAGATTAACCAGATAGTGCTACCGCAGATCATCACTCTATATCCAAGCGCATCCATGTCTTTGGTGTTAGCCAGGTCACCGTTGTACATGCGAGGTAGACTGGCCATGTCGCGAGCATAATTTTCGATGTCTTCTCTACTCTTGATACCGTCGACGAACACCATATCCGCCCCTGCCTCAATATAGGAGTGGGACCGCTTGATGGTATCTTCCCAACCGGTGACAGCATAGGCGTCACACCGCGCTATGACCACAAAATCCGGGTCGGAACGGGCGTCCAAAGCCGCTTTTATTTTCTGCACTGCTTCTTCCTCAGGGATGACCTGCTTACCGGCGAAGAACCCACATTTCTTGGGGAAGAGTTGGTCTTCGATATGGACTCCTGCCACTCCTGCGGTTTCGTATTCACGTATAGTGCGTTGAACATTAAGTGGGTTTCCGTAACCCGTATCAGCGTCGCAGATTACAGGAATGTCTACAGCTCCGGCGATGTATTTAGCATTGGCAACCATCTCAGTCATAGTCAACAAGCCAACGTCAGGAAATCCTCGTTCAGCCGATGTTCCAGCACCGGTCATATAAACGGCTCCGAACCCAACGGACTCCGCAATTTTGGCGTGGAATGCGTTGCAAACGAAAGGGGCGACCGTTAATTTGTCTGAATTAATCAATTGGCGCAGTTTGGTAGTAGTCTTCATAGCCTGGTGTCCTCTCTTATACCAAACCGATTAGGCATGGTTGTATGGATTGAAAGAATAATAACTCACTGTTTCTTCGGCCGCCACCGAGCTAGGTTACCGGCCTTTTCCTGCTACGTGAGAACAGATTTTGCAACCTTATAGCGCGTAGCTAGAAATGTACTCCCAGCTGACATCAGATGCCCATCTACCGTGACTCCAATCATCTTCGGCAGACTCTGAGTGGTAACGGAGTAGAACAAGCCGCCAAGCACTAGCCACATCTGGCACTCCTATGTCCGTGGCCACTCCCTGAGCAAAGTACAAGGCATCACTCATTACTCCTGCTGACAGGTCGGAATGTTCCATAAGATAAATCTTATGGTGATAATCGATTTCTACAGGTAAGGTCGCTCCAGGGAGTTCGTCGACCATCGCCGAAGCGTCACGGTGGAGTGTAATCAACGGATGATTTGGAGCCAACTGTCCAAAATCAAGATAGATGTTGTTCTTGCCCGCAAACACACCACGACAGTTAATCGAGAACTGAGGGCTTCGGTTGTTGCTTTCTTCTGCTACTCGACGAATTCCATTAGCCAGTTGTTCAACCGCTATTTCTGAACACTCGAAGTAGCTAATCAAACTCATACGGAGCATGTGCATTTCGGCAGCCCACGACCCATATTGCCCGCAAAGTACGTTTCTCGTACGATAGGCCCTTGCCGTGAACGCTGGATCCACAACGAGTTCGATTCCTAATCTTGTAGACACTACTTCCTTCTCACACCACGAATTCCCGGCCATATCGGTAATTGGCGCATATCAATATTAGTAAACTCCAGCCATTCACCAGCTGATCCTCTCAATCCTAGAAATCTCCAATCAGCTTGATATCCAAGAGGAGTTTAGGTTCTGTCTCACGTTATGTAAATATATGGTCGCCTCAATAGATTCAATCATGCAAACCCGTCGTTCAATCTACTGATTCCCGACGGCCAAGACAAACGTTATGAGTGACACTATAACGGTGCTAGCCAAAATAACCTTCCATCGCGAAATTCTCGAAGATAAATCTTCGCCTTGTTCTCGTAACACGATTCCCAAAACCTCACTGGCCCATACTTGATCCTCCTCATATACCAAAAGATCGTGAGGCAAGTTGTAAGTCGTCCCCCAAAGGCCAGCGCCACCTCGAAGTGACCTAATCAGGCAGGGTATCCCTACCATCTGAAGACGCTGTTCGGCCATGCGGGCCGTCGGCTCGTTGTTGAAAACTCTAAGACTGACTTGTCTGCGCTCCGTTTCGGGACACATCAGCATATTATAGAGGTTGGCAAATAATGTTGTTCCCGAGCTACAGTTCGTGCTTGACTGC
>ENA-UPTF01000702-UPTF01000702.1-marine-metagenome-genome-assembly--contig:-NODE-702-length-22659-cov-5.523381_pt1 | contig 22659 bp, 26 predicted proteins | sample MGYA00238166_ERZ767019 | MGnify/ENA primary metagenome ERZ767019 (study PRJEB28930, sample SAMN06266391) | marine metagenome | isolation source: Sea water from 250 m depth | place: Atlantic Ocean | study... | reverse complement strand
ATCCTCCAGATCGATTTGAATCTTCATTTTCTCCTCTAGATCTTTCTCCGTATCCTCCAGAACGACTGCCTCCTCCAGATCGGTTTCCTCCATATCCTCCAGATCGGTTTCCTCCATATCCTCCAGATCGGTTTCCTCCATATCCTCCAGATCGGTTTCCTCCGTATCGTCTACCTCTTGAAGAATCTCTGTTTTGTCCTCCTCTTCCATATCTTGGCGAACCTCCTCTTCCATTTCTTCTTCCCATTCTTGTATATTTTTCTTCTTCTAGAGGAATTTCATATCTGTAAACTTGCTTACCTTCAAAATTCGTAACCTTACTCTTGATTTCTCTCTTCAATTCAACAAAATCTCTAGTTTCTCTACCTGCAACTATTGTTATTGCTTTTCCTTTATTTCCTATTCTTGCCGTTCTTCCAATTCTATGAAAGTAAGAATCCCTATTTTTTGGAACATTGTAATTTATTATGTAATCAACATTTTCCACGTGAATTCCTCTACTCAATAGATCTGTAGCAACAATTATCTTTGTTCTCTTTTCCTTGAATCTCTTCATTGATCTGTCTCTTTGTGCCTGACTCATATCTCCATTAGTTACTACTGCTTTTATCTCTAGATTTCTTAATACTTTATGAATCCTTTTTGTATCTGATTTTGTTCTACAAAAAATAATTCCTTTTTCAGGTTCTATGTCTTCAATTAATTCAATTAATAAATCTTGTTTATTTCTCTCACTATTCACACATAAATAATATTGCTCTAATTTTTCTTCTGCTATTTTATTATCTTCATGTATCATTATTCTTTTAGCTTGATCTTGGTATTTTTTCGCCAATTGAATTATTGGTTGAGGAAATGTTGCTGAAAATAATGCAGTTTGATGTTTGTTTTCTATTGATCTTATGATGAATTCTATATCTTCAATAAAACCCATTTCTAACATCGTATCTGCTTCATCAATAACAAGAAACTTAACCCAATCTAAATTAACTACTCCTCTTTCAATAAAGTCAATAAGTCTTCCCGGTGTAGCGATTAATAGATTTGGGTTTCTTCTTATTGATGCTTTTTGTATATTTGGTGATTCACCTCCACATACTTTGGTCATTTTTAATTTTTTGTATCTTGAAATCTTTTTAATTTCTTGAGTTACCTGATCTGCTAATTCTCTTGTAGGTACTAATACCAATGCTTCTATGTCTCTAGTTCCTTCTTCTAAAGTTTGTACTATTGGTATACCAAACGCTAATGTTTTACCTGTTCCAGTATTTGATTGAGCTATAACATCCTCTCCATTTAACAGTAAAGGTATGGCTTTTTCCTGAATTTCCGTTGGCTCTTTTATTCCTGCTTCGTCTAATGTTGAAATTAATTCTTTGTCAATTTCAATTTCGCTGAAAACTAACTTTTCACTCACTAATATTCACGACTATCAACAGTTTACTTGCTTATAAAATCCATGTTAAAAATTTACCAAATGACGACAATGTTAATATTTGCCAAATTAGAGTTTTGATATAATGTCAACGGATTATGACGTGATTATTGTTGGCGCAGGTCCTGCAGGTTCAGCAGCTGCCTATAGTTTAGCTAAAAACGGCCATCATGTACTACTTCTTGAACGTGGAAAAGAACCAGGTTCTAAGAACGTCTATGGAGGAAGAATATACCCTTATTCGCTTGCCAAACTGATTCCCGATTTTGCCGACGATGCTCCGATCGAAAGAAACATAACTAAAGAAAGCATCATGTTTATGACTGAAAAATCTAGTTTTCAAACTAATTTCTCTTCTGATCAATCTGTTAATCATGGTTTTACTGCTTTTCGATCTAAATTTGATAGCTGGTTTGCCCAAAAAGCTGTCGAAGCTGGAGCTGAACTATTTCCAGAAATCAAAGTTGACGACGTCATATTTGACGAAAATAGATTTATTACGGGAATAAAAAGCGGAGAAGACGAAATCACTTCTAAATTAGTTATTGCCGCTGATGGAGCTACTTCAATTATTGCGAAAAAGGCAGGCCTTAGAAACCAATTTAATTCCGAGCACTTTTCAGTGGGCGTTAAAGAAGTCATCGAATTACCTAATAATGTAATAAATGACCGTTTTTGCATTTCAGAAAATAATGGTGCGGCATTAGTTTGTGTGGGATTTCCTACTAATTACCTTCGTGGAGGGGCATTTATTTACACAAATAAATCCTCAATTTCAATCGGACTTGTCGTCAAAGGAACTGACCTCGTTAATACAAAAACTCAAGTCTCATCCCTTCTTAATACCTTCAAAAATCACCCTGATATTTCATGTATTGTTAATGAAGGCAAAGTAGCAGAATATAGCGCTCATCTTGTTCCGGAAGCAGGATATGATATGCTGCCTAAATTATTTGGCGATGGTATATTGGTATGCGGTGATGCCGCAGGAATGTTGTTAAATAACGGATATACTTTCCGCGGAGTCGATCTTGCCATATCTTCTGGAATTGCAGCTGCCGAAGCATTTATTGCTGCAAACAATCAAAATAACTTTTCAAGTTCTTCATTATCAAATTATGAAAAACTCCTTTATACTCACAATGTCCTAACGGATATTAAAAAATTCAAAAAGGGACCTAAATACATGGAAAACCCGCGATTATATTCAAATTATCCTAAATTACTCTGCAATATCTTTGAATCACTTTACAATATAGATGGAAATTCTCAAAAACTTGTTCGTGAGATTGTTCGCGGATCTATTAAAAATAATAATATCTCCTCACTTAATTTGATACTGGATTCTATTAAAGGCGCTAACGCTCTTTAAATAGGATACAACTCAAATGGAGGTCGTGGATTTACTTGACGCCAACTAAGAGAAAAACGCTTTAGTTGCGATATTCATTCTTTTAATTTTGTTATTAATTCTGGAATGATTTCAAATAAATCTCCAACTATTCCATAATCTGCAAATTTGAAGATTGGCGCATTCTTATCTTTGTTTATTGCAACTATGCATTTTGAATTAATCATTCCTACTTGATGCTGTATTGCACCTGATATTCCTGCGGCTATGTATAAATTTGGCGATACTATTTTGCCTGTTTGACCTACTTGTTCTGAATGAGGTCTCCAACCTGCATCAACTACTGCTCTCGACGCTCCAACTGCTGCATCTAGTACTTCCGCTAACTCTTCAATTAACTTAAAATTATTAGGTTCCTTCATTCCTCTTCCTCCTGCTACTATTATCGATGCCTCTGAAACATCTAACGTTTCTTTCTGTGGCTGTATTATCTCTTTTAACATGGGTGCTGTTGTATTCTCTATTTCCTCGATATTTACTTGTTCAGTTGAATATTCCTTCTGACCTACTTTTTTAACCATAAAATAATTCGATTTTAATGACATTACTATAGGTTCTTTGTTAAATTTCAAAGTTTGAATAATCTTTCCTGCAAAAATCGGTCTTTTAATCTTATACCCGTCATCTTCTACTTTGATCTCTATACATTCGGTTACTAAATTATAATTTAGATTTGCAGATATTCTTGGCGATATATCTTTTCCTATTGCACTTCCTGAAAATAATATTATTTCTGGCTCTAGTTGATTTATCAGACCTAATATTGTATTTTTATATAAATCTGGAGAATAATCTTTGATTTTATCTGTAGCTCCAAGTAATACGACATCTATTCCGAATTCATTAATTTGATTTGAGTTGTTTTGGTCATATTCTCCTAAAATTACCACTTTATTCTCTAAATTCTTTGTTTTGGCTATTTTCTGACTTTCTGAAAGTACTTCTAATGATGAATTTCTAATTTCCTTGTTTTTTGCTTCAATTATTGATAAAATACATCCCATAAATAACACCTAGATTATTTTTTTCTCTTCTCTTAATATTCTAACTAGTTTCGTTACTGCAGATTTATCTTCTCCTATGATTACTCCTTCTTCTCTTTTTTCTGGGTATTCTAATTTGATTAATTCAGATTTCTTATCTTTACCTGCCTCGTTCTTTACAGTATTAATTGGTTTTTTCTTTGCTGCCATTAAATCTTTTAACGACGGATATCGTAATTCATTTTTACCTTTCTCATGTGTAATTATTGCTGGAAGTTCACTCTCAAATACTTCTACTGATCCTTCTACTTCTCTATTTGCAATTATTTTGTTGCCCTCTATCCTAAATTCTGAACAGTTGGATATACAAGAAATGTTATTTAATTCTCCTATCATTATTCCTACTTGATTATTATCTTGATCTACTGATTTCTTTCCAAACAAAATTAAATCATACTGGTTTTTCTTTATCTCATCCGCAATTATTTTCGCTATATTTATACAGTCATCGATTACCTCGTCTGTTTCTATATGTAATGCTTCATCTGCTCCCATTGCCAATGTTTTTGTTAAAGATTTTTTGACTCGTTCAGGCCCTAAGGAAATCACTGTAATATTAATCGTGCTGTCATTGTCTTTGAGTCTCAATGCCTCCTCTAATGCATATTCATCAAAAGGGTTTATTTCATATTTTATTCCATTTTCATCTATCGATTTATTGTCTTCTGAAATTTTTAATTGTGATGCAGTGTCTGGCACTTGCTTAATACATACTGCTATGTTCATATCAAATTTTCATGAGTTCTTTTTACATTTTACCTTTGCGATATTGTTTTATCTGTTATTTACTATTTCTTATGATATAATTGACGGACAACAAACTTTTTGGTACAAATGGCATTAGGTTTATTCCTGGTCAAGAATATGGACTTGATTTTATTATAAACATGGGCCTTAGTATAGGCACTTTCTTTGATAAATCCAATATTATAGTGGGATTTGACGGTCGTCATTCAAGCCCTTCTATTTCTCGTGCGATTTCTGCTGGGTTAATGGAATCTGGAAATAACGTTGTTTCTGCTAATATGGTTCCTACACCTGGCCTTCAACTAATCACAAAGAATTCTTATGATGGAGGTGTAATGATTACTGCTTCCCATAATCCTTCTGAATATAACGGAATTAAAGTAGTGTCTTCTAACGGAATTGAAGTTTCTCGATCAGAAGAAAAAATTATTGAAGATATATATTTTCAGAAGAAATACATCAGACAAAACTGGGAAAATGTAGGATCTATTGGTTCAGATAATTCCGTCATAACCAATTACGTAAATTCTGTTATTCAAAATGTTGATTCCTCATCTATTAAAAAACGAAAATTAAAAATTGTAATCGATTCTGGTAATGGAACTCAAGCATTGTCGGCTCCCTTTATTTCCGAATCTCTTGGATGCGAAGTAATTACTGTCAATAACCATATAGATGGTAACTTTTCTGGTCGAGGTGGAGAACCTACTCCAGACACCTTGAAATTTCTTTCACAATCTGTTGTTGAAAACAATGCAGATATTGGCGTTGGCTATGACGGTGATGGCGATCGAAGTATATTTTGTGATGAAAAAGGCATTGTTTTTTGGGGTGATAAATCAGGCACTCTTGTCGCAGAACATCTGATTAAGAACGGCGTCGATTCACCAATTGTAACTACTATTGCAACATCGCTAATAATTGAAAAAGTCGCATCAAAATATAACGTAGACGTACATCGTACTAAGGTGGGAAGTGTTGACGTTTCTCATAAAATGCTAGAACTTAATTCAAAATTCGGCTTTGAGGAAAATGGCGGCTGTTTGTATTCTCCTCATGTTGCTGTTAGGGATGGCGCTATGGGAACTGCACTCATGCTTGAACTTCTCTCATTTTCCGAAAATACTTTGTCCGAAAATCTATCTACTTTACCAAAATTCTATCAATCAAAAACTAAATTTTCTTGCCCTATAAATTCTCGAGAATCTATAATTCATGACATTGCCTCATCTATTTCTGAAGAAACTGACCAAACTGACGGCCTTAAAATTCACTGGTCTAAGAATAGTTGGTCGTTAATTCGTCCTAGTGGCACTGAACCTATTATTCGCTTATTTAGTGAATCTGACAGTCAATCTCACCTTGATTTAGTTATGGAAAAGTGTTCAAAACTCGTTACTGATCTAATTAATGACTTGAATTCTTGATAATTTCGTTTATCTTACCTTCATACTTTTCTATTAATTCTGATGCTTCATTATCGTTCTTTGCTTCTACTGACAATCTTATACATTTCTCAGTATTCGACGGCCTAATCAAAACCCAACTATTTTCATTTGGCGAAATCTTTATGCCATCAATTAATGTCACGTCTTGCATTTTTTCAAATTTTTCCTTCACGAAAATAAAATTCTTAGGATTTGTTTTTATCTTTATTCTTTTTTGTTTGAATTTCTCTATATCTTTGAAAAGATTCTCTATACTCCCATTAATTTCCACTAATCTTGATACCATTAAAGCTAATAATATTCCGTCTCTACATAAATTAAATTCAGGATAAATGAACCCTCCACTACTTCCTTCGCCTCCTAATTGACATCCTTCGCTTTGTATTTTCTCTAACACACTAATTTCTCCCACCGGCGTCGTAATTATTTCACAATTGATTCCTTTTAGATAATTGATTATAGATAATGAACTATCGATACTTATTGCCGCTTTATTTAATCCAAATTTCTGCTCAACATATTTGATTCCTGCTAATAAAGAAAAATCTGGAGGGATTTTCTCTCCTTTTTCATTTAATATTACCAATCTATCGACATCTGCATCAAACGCAAATCCTACATTACAAGCATTATCAACGATTAACTTTGATAGAGATTTGAGAGAATCTTCTGTCGGATCAATTATCCTATTAAATGAACCCGACGTATCATTAATTGTATATACACTGATTCCTAACTTGACGAATAACTCCCTCACAAATTCACATGCTGCTCCTCCTCCTAAATCCATTGCCACTTTTAAACCATGAAATCCTCCATTTCCAAAGAATTCTATCAAATCATCATAATAACCTGCATCTAATTCTCTTTTAGTACCTGCAAATGAATTATTCGTACTGATTTGATTTTTTAATTCATCTGGTTTGATAATTCTTCCTGGCCTGATGATTAATTTTAATCCATTCCATTCTTTTGGATTATGCGAGGATGTAATACAAATCCCTCCGTCTAAGTCCTTTTTCTTAACCTGACGAAATACTGCTGGTGTAGAAGTTACCCCTAGATCCTCTATATTACAACCTTTTGACAATAAACACGAAATAACTACTTGATGAATCATATCTGATGTAGATCTCGTGTCTCTACCAATTGCACATGATTTTATCCCTGTCGAATCTATAAAATTACAGACGACTTCCAATATATCATTGGCAAATAAATCCTCTCCGATTATTCCTCTTAACCCGGATATTGTAAGCCCTGCCACATTTTTAATATATTTAACCTGATGTTAACTCTTATCATAAATTAGTAACATTTTTGATTAACAACTTTCTATGTATTAATCATGTTCCGAAGTCCATTCAAATCTAAAGACCTCAAATATTTCTATGCATTTTTGTCAATTATCGCTATAAGCTTAATTGTACTAGTTATTACAAGAGTGCAGCGCGGTCTATCTGCTATTGTATTGAGTATATTGGCAATACTTCTGTTTCTTTATTGGTCTAATGAAATTAGAAAAACCGTGAAAAAACAACCTGGCCTTGGAATAATTCGTACAGCTAAGAAATTTACTTATGAATCTATCAAAACTACTAATGGCGGACTAGATATAATTGCACAGATTCCTGGTCAGCATTCTGATTTGAAAGTTGTTCATACATCTGGTAGACTTACAGTCACTAGTAATGGAGGCCTATCTGAAAAAATAAAAATTTCGAATAATCTTAAACTTGAAAAATATAATTTTATTAATGGGACTTTGACTATTAATCTAATTCGCAATGTCTAAATGAACAATATCTCAATTAACGCTCCTGCACCTAGTAATATGAAATTCAATATTATTATTGTAAATACTCTCTTAACCTCAGTATTCGATTTCTTTTCTATTAACCCTCTTACGAAGTACATGCTCTCAGTCATACTTGCTGCATATGCAATAAATTCTAACCAAAAAAATGGCGTTAAAGCCGTTAATCCATATAACAATATTCCTGAAATCCCTATGCTACTTCCCGCCGCACCAAATACCATGCCTGTTTGAAAAATCACCAACAAACCAAATAAGAACCCTAAAATCGGCGTCAACATTATCAGCGATATTCTATAATTATTCATAAAAATTGCTCGTGCATCTATGTCAACAGGTATTAGCTCCTCAGCTTGTTCTAGTATTTCTGACACTTGTTCCATATCTAATGGAAATGCCGATCCGATTAATCCGACTAACACAGTAAAAATTAAAACAAAAATAAATGAATTAATCCAATATTTTGGAAAAATTTCTCTAAAAATATTTTTTATCATTTAATTAGAAGTTTAGGATTACGAATAAAATTCCTAATGCTGCAGTCATTGTCATTAATGTTACAACTACTGCTAAACCTACTCCTCTAGGTCGTGGAGTTCCTCCTTTAAACAAACCTCCAGGAAGTAACATTAGTCCTAAAGCTAGTACAAACATTGATGTCGCATGGAGTCCTTGGATAAACGTCTCTGCCGGAAATAGAAAATTAGTATCGAACGATGCCCATATTCCAAAAGCACCAGTAATTGTAAATGCCAGTGCTGGAAATAGTACTTCCCAATCCATAAAAAATCATGCATCTATGAAAATAAAAACCTTGCTTTCTTGTTAAATTTATCAAATTATGGATGTCTTTTCAATAATGCAGCCATTTTCAAATAACTCTCTTATATTTCTGATTAAAATCAAAGGTGAACCAATTAGCAGGCCTAATGTTATTACTAGAAAAACCTGCTGATAAACAACGTTAGACAATGATAATAACATAGTTCCTGTAACTGCCGAAACTGCAATTGAGCTAGGCAATACACTCGTTAATATCAAACCTGCACAAGTTGGACATGCGGTAAATAACCCTGTAAATGCCCCTATTTGAAGAAATTGACTAAATAACCACTTTCCATTATTTTTTGGTCTATTGCTTAACGCAAACGTGATTAACATCACATTCCATGAAACTAAACCTGAAATTAAAATTAATAACAATACACTGAGTGGTATTACCATCAATCCTATGTGCTCTGTTACATATATTGCTGCATTAGGATACTGACCAATCGTACCACAACAATAAACTATTTTGATTGATGGTATTGATACATCATATGCTTCTGAGAAAATTATTTCCGATTGATATACAATTGTTCCTGAAATCACGGAAAAAATTATTACATATATTGCTGAAGAAATAATAAATATTTTTCTGTATTTTGCTTTTGTAAAAAGATCATATGTAAGGGATAATAAACCCAGTGGAATTGCTTTATTATTTAATTTGATTTCTCTTTGACCCAGTAATATCCTTTGAATTTGTATTGATATCATTAATAATCCCAATAATATACTGAATATGTATAATGCTCCTACATACTGAATCAAATTGTTGAGATTCTGAAAGTAGTTGTTTATTATAGCTGTATAAGATATTGAACTCCCAATTATTATCACGAGTCCTAAAATTAACCACTCGTAATTATACTTCAATAATGGTATTTTATATTACATCATTTAAAAAGTAAAGGCTAATTACTATCAACTTGTTAAATAGCATATTGGCAAGAAATTGGTTAGATCCGTTTAATTTCACATTTGCATTGTCTTTCTTATTTACAGGTCTGTTATTTTATTCCGTATTTCCTGCATTAGACAGTTCTAGTCTCTTGGTTCAGGCTCTTAGATATGGAATGATTTTCTTAGGTCTCTACCTTGTTTTTAATCTTATAAGGAAACGTCGTATTCAATCAAAATCTAGTTGAAGATTTTCACTTGTTTTGCAATCAGATAAAATACATATCCTATTGCTACTATTCCTGCCTGAGATACTAATGTGAATAGCATTATTGGTAACATATCTAACCCTGTAACTGTAAATCCTACATATGAAAGCCATAATGAGGTTACTAAAACGAATATTAATGGACCTATGAAATTTCCAGGGCTTTTGTATTGCCTAATGAAGAATAGACCTAAAAATGTAAATAACGGCGAAAGCAAATCTACGGCCCCCACTTTTGATGTAGTAGCGATAACAAGGTGACCAAGTGTAATTCCGAATATAGCTGCCATACCAAAGAATGAAATGAATGGAGCCAACATGAAACCTGGAATAATTGTTAATAAAACATGCATTTCTTCTGATGCAATTACGCTTCCTGATGAATCTATTGCATTAAGTATGTTTGCTGGCAATAAACTAAAAATTGAAGTTTCAGGTAGACCTAAACTTCCTGCCGCAGTTATACCTGCAGTAATTACAAATAAACCAAATCTTGGTATGTTGACTATTCCTTTTAGTGGGTTTGATGTTTTCGACAAATTATGCTACCGCCGCCTGGAAATATGATAAGCCGTCTTGCCACAAAAATGCAAATAAAAATAACCAAACAATATGTACGAAATGCCAATAAGTTCCTGCAGCTTCTAGAAATCCGTGATTCTTTTCATCGAATTGATTTCTAAATGCCTTTATTGTTACAACTGTGTTTGCAATAACTCCTGCTATTACGTGCACTCCGTGAATTCCTGTAAGTACAAAGAACGAAGCGCCAAACAATCCGTCTTGTGGTGTTAGTTCGCCTGAACTAAGAAGATGCGGCCATTCGTAACCCATTTGTATTACTGCAAAACCTAAACCGAGAATTACTGCTCCGAGAAAACCTAATTTTACTGCAGTTTGATTTCCTTTTTTAACTGCTGCTGTAGACCATTCAATCATTACACTACTGACAATTAATAATGCAGTTTGTATACTTGGAATTGCAACATCTAGATGATGTATTCCTTCTGGTGGCCATACTGCATAAGCTGATCTTAGATAGAAATATGCTACAAAGGCTCCGCCGAAAAATGCAATTTCCGAAAGAATAAAAAGAGCAGTTGGAAATCCTACATCTCCTATTTCATGAAATTCTCCTGGTGTACCTCCTGCTTTTACCATTTGTTCAGATTCTTTTGTAATCTTTGGCCATCTTGGTATTTCTCCACCTAAGAATATGAATATTAACAAAACAAATAATCCAACTAATCCTGCTCCTAGTTGTAATGAAAAACCTTTCAACATGAAAATTACTCCAGCAGCAACAAATGCTCCAGCTCCTAAACCTACTAATGCAGGCATATATGAATGAAGTTCACTTGTGTCTACGTGGTGTTCGAATTCTACCTTCTTTTCATTATCTGGCATCTTAAAGTCAAAAATTTTATGTTGATAAACACATATAACTATTTTTTTAACCTAACATTTTTATTAATTCCACACACTTAAGAAAATATTGAATCATTCTACCTATTTGTCTGAATTAGAAGAAATAAGAAAAAAACAAATTTCCGACAAAGTCTCTAAATACCGAAAATTCTCTATGATTCTTGCTGTCATAATACACGTCATTGCATTTATTACCGGAATAGTTATGCTTGTTGTTTTATCGTATTCATTCACCACTATGTTAGTTTTTCATGCAAGTATGCAAATTCTTGCTTATTTGAACATATTCTATGGGCCAAAATTATATGAAAAACGACTCAGAAAAAAAGCCATTGAACCAGATCCCATATTATTGAATCGATTTAAGTAACTTTACCAAATCTGGAATAAGAAGAAAACCTAATATATTAAATCAATGCACTAAAATTTGTCATAACAATGGGAATACTTTCAACTTTTGATAGAATTGTCTGGGCATTTAGCATTCTTGTAACCTTTTTAGTATTGTTTATTCTAGGTGGCGGCTTGTTAGTATCTTGGTATCCAGATCCAATTGACGCTCGTGCTGCTTTAATCAAATCATATTATGACGTTGTATATGTTGCTGGAATGTTTGTCTCTGCTTTATTTATAGGAACATTCTTCTATCTCATACTAAAATTCTGGGACAGGACACAACCTGCAGGACTTGAATAATTATGGATACTTTAGAAAAATTAGAATGGGCAACAATTGCTGGAGCTACTGTTTTGTTATTTGGCTTGGCCGTAATGGCACTTCCTGTTTTGGACGCATTAGATAATCCTGATTATTATGGCGAACCTGATTATGTCGTTAAAGTTGAATCAGGCCAGTGGTATTGGAAATTTATTTATCCTGATGGTTCAGAATCGGGCGAACTTAAAGTAAAGAATGGGGAAGTCGTTCGACTTGAATTAGAAAGCACTGATGTAATTCATAGCTTTTATGTTAGAGAAATGGGATTTAAAGTTGATATAATTCCAGGTAAGACTAGGATTCAAGTTATTAGTGCTGAAACCCCTGGAGAATATTGGATTCAATGCGCAGAATTCTGTGGCGCATATCATGGTGGTATGAGAACTAAATTTATTATTGAGGAATGATGAAATATGGAAATTAAAGAAGTTAAAAAAGAAACTACACAACACGAACATAAGAATTTCTATTCTAGCTGGAAGACTATTCTTACTACCACACATCATACTGATATCGGTATTATGTATCTCGTTTTCTCTTTGTTCTTTTTCTTTATGGGTGGTTTTGCTTCCTTACTTGTTCGTTATGGTTTAACTCGAGGTGGTTCTATTGCACCTGAGGCTTATTCCAGTTTATTCACGATTCATGGCGTCAGTATGATCTTCTTGTTTGTAATTCCTGCATGGGCAGGATTTGGTAACTATCTTGTTCCAAAATATATTGGTGCTAAAGATATGTATTTTCCAAAACTTAATGCATTAGGTTTCTGGATGTTACCTCCTGCTGGATTCCTTATTTGGGCAGGAATGCCAAACGTAGGTTGGACTGCATATGCTCCTCTCTCCATTTTTGTTGAAGGATGGGGAATGGATATGACTATACTTGGCCTTCACTTGTTGGGTACTTCTTCTATTATCGGCGCACTGAATTTCATTGTAACAATTATGAAAATGCGTGCTCCTAGTGTAACGTATCGAAATATGCCTCTTATCGTTTGGACTCAACTTACTACTGCTTTCCTACAAGCGCTTGCCACACCTGTTCTCGCTATGGCTTTGACTTTATTACTATTGGACCGAAACCTCGGTACTGGATTCTTTAACCCTGCACTTGGAGGAGATCCTATTATGTGGCAACATTTGTTCTGGTTCTATTCTCATCCTGCTGTTTACATCATGGTCTTACCTGGCATGGGATTGGTCTCTCAAATATTGCCTGCGATGTCTAGAAGAGAAATCTTTGGATATAGTTCTATTGCAGTTTCTACTGCATTGATTGGATTCTTGGGCTTTGGTGTTTGGGCACATCATATGTGGACAAGTGGATTATCTATTACTGCTCGTGTACCATTTATGTTCATGACGATGGCGATTGCTATACCGTCCGGAGTAAAAATATTCAATTGGGTAGCAACTTTGTATGGAGGAAAACTTAAGCTAAGCACTCCTATGCTTTTCAGTTTAAGCTTTATTCTCTGTTTTATCATTCAAGGCGTTGAAGGTGTATTTCTTGCAAATATCCCATTGGACTATCAACTTCAGGATACATATTATGTCGTCAGTCACTTGCATTATGTACTCTTTGGAGTTTCTGCTCAAGCTGTTTTCGCAGGAATCTATTATTATTTCCCATATATGACTGGTCGTAAATACAATGAAATGCTCGGCCAACTTCATTTTGCTTTAACTACCGTCGGTGTCTATATTCTGTTCACTGCTATGTTGTTCCTAGGTCTTGAAGGAATGCCTAGAAGATATTATCAATATCTTCCCGAGTTCTTCACTCTAAATGTCGCAGCATCCTTTGGCGCAGTCTTAATTGCATTTGGCGCTCTTGTATTTTTGTATAATATGTTAGATAGTTGGTATCGCGGTCCTGCAGTAGAAAATAAGGAAGACCCTTGGAAACTTGCAGACTATGGCATGAAAGAATGGCCTGATCAGTAATCAATGAACCCGTTAAAGACTCTTTCAGTGTCATCTGCTATAGGCATCTACATCTTAATTGTTGTTGGCGGAATTACTACACAGAGTGGTTCTGGTATGGCCTGTCCTGATTGGCCTTTATGTTTCGGAGAATTACTCCCTAATCTTACTACTTCTGTATTGATTGAAATGACCCATCGCTATCTTGCAATGGTTGTTGGTTTTCTTATACTTGGCACATTTATAGTCGCTTATCGTTCATATCGAGATGATAAATATCTTGTTACTACATCTGGAATAACTCTCGTTTTAGTAACCATCCAGGCCTATATTGGCATGCTTACGGTGACCTCAATTCTTGACCCTGCCATCGTTACTATACATCTAGCTGTTTCTACAGCATTATTCGGATTCTCTATTATTACTGCCTTACTATCGTACCGAACCTAATTATTGTGAAACATGCAGTCTTACACTAATCGAAATAAGAAACAAAACCTGTTACAAGATGGACTATTACAAATTATTCTCGGTAATTCCTTAATTTTATTGTTAACTTCTACTACCTTAGAACGCTTCGAAGTCGAAAATCTATTCTTCCATATAATGATTGAACATTTACTATATCTTGCAATAGGATTTCTTAACGCATCTGGTTTTGACTCTATTATTAAATCATACAAATCCAGCTCATCAAATTATCGACTACGGATTTTAAAATATTATTCAAATTATCTTGCGCTAAATAACAAATTCAATCCATTCGGTTTGATTACCGGTCTACTTTTTATCATTACCTTGTTTTATTGGCATATACCTTCTAATTTTGATTCCGCAATTGTTGATCTCAATACACATATGTTTATGCATTTTAGTATAATACTTTCGGGTACATTTCTGTATTCTAGCTTCAAAATGATTTCTCGCATACAATTACTTGTCTTTATTCTATCAATTGATAAAACAATGGGGGTATTGGGTTTCTTTCTTGCTGGAGGCGATTCACAAATCTATCAAACTTATCCGTTATCTGTCCAAATGACATCAGGGTTCTGGATGATAATTATGATGGTGGGGATTGATTTATTATGTATACTTCTGATTCTAAAAACTTTCTTTAATTCTACACCTAAATAATCGATGTATTTAATAATCGGTAATTAGGTAAAAACAATGATGTTTAACATAATCAATCTTATATTTACGATGTTTGTATTAATGACTGATTCTACCCAACATGCCGATCCTGATTTAGGCTCTAAAAAAATGATATTGACCTTAACTGTCGCTTTTCTTATTTTTGGAATTGCTTACCTTCTCTGGCAATCATTCTTTGTAATTCCATCAGAGTGAAATAACACGAATGTCATCTAATCCCGTAAACGTAAATTCTAGAAACCTTCTCTCTAATCTTATCGAAGTTTCCAAACCTTCTATTATCTACCTTCTTGATTTTGTTGCTATTTCGGCCTTGTTGATTGCCTATTATGGCTTCCCCAATTACGCTGCAACTCCTATCAGTTTTACAATAGTGGTCGGCCTTTTAATTGCTGGAACTCTCTCATCTGCTGGTTCTGCTGCTTTGAATTGCTATATTGATCGTGACATAGATATTAAAATGGCAAGAACGAAAAATCGTTCTAGTGCAACTGGCCAACTTTCAGCAAATATCATTCTTACCTATGGGATTGTTATGATTGGTCTTGCCGCTGTCGTTTCTACTATCTTTCTTAATCTATTGACTACTGGAATGATACTCTTAGGTTCATTTTTCTACGTCTTTATTTACTCTATTTGGCTTAAACGTAGAACTACTTGGAATATCGTAATTGGAGGCTTTGCAGGTAGTGCTGCTGCTTTTGCAGGCTGGACTGCCATTACTGGCCAACTTAACCTTGTCGCTGTTCTAATGGGAATTTTAGTATTTGTTTGGACTCCTTCTCATTTCTGGGCATTGGCTTTGCTGAAAGACGATGATTATACAGAAGCAGGAATTCCTATGCTGCCCGTTGTTGTTGGTAAATTAAAAGCTGCCCGTTATACTGTTGTCAACACTCTTTTGTTGATTCCATTCTCATTGGTTTTTCTTCTATTTGGTTTTGGATATGTTTATCTTATAATTTCTGTAATATTTGGAGCACTGTTATTATACACGAATATTAAATTACTCCAAAATCCATCAGACAAAAAAGTCGCTCTTACTGCATTCAAATTTTCTAGTCCATATCTTGCGATAATCTTTATTGCTTTGTTATTAGATGTTTTCTTTAGATTTCCGATTTTTTAATTCTTTGATTCTACTGTTATTTCTTTAACAGCTTCTTTATGTTTCTCTTCTACAGATTTTTTAACTTCTTGAAGACTTGAATCCATTCCATTGATTACCTGTTTTCTGACATGTAATCGATCAATGATTATTCCGATTATCGACTGCGGTAAAATATAATCTGCTTCAAATGTAACTTCTGTACTATCGTTAATTTCTTTAAATTCAACTGTAATTACGTTCTTTTTGAATGGGCCATTCATTGCTTTTGAAACAATTTTTTTATTTTTGGTAACTTCACATGTTATACTGTCCCATTGCATAGTTCTTCCGCCAAATTCTCCAATTATTCTCATTACAGTGCCAACTCCCCATCCTTCAGTTATTTTTATAGGAATAACTTTCATTTTTGCTTCTTCTGGAAAATGACCTGCAACATGTTCTGGTCTTGCATAATACATGAAAACATCATCTACTGGTGCTTCCATTATAATTGTTCTAGATACTTTACCCATTTTGAACAATATTATAAAATAATCTTGAATACTTAACCCTTTTGGATATTGTCATTTTAGAAATTAATCTTCCATCATTTGTAAATTCGCAATATTTCCGGATAAACTATTTACTTCTAATTTGTAAGGTATTATTTCATCTACTTCATTTTGCTTTGCAGAAAATACTACTTTCCAAATAGAAGTTTCATTATTAAATTCTATAGATTTAAGTTCATGCCATTGTATATAGCCAAACAGATTTACATATTCTATGGCCTTTTCAATAACTTCTTTCTCATTCATGTCTATTATAGGAAGACTTTCTCAAAATCATCCATTATCTTTGCTAATTTGAAATCATACATGCTTAATCCGCCAACATCATGAGTTGTGAGTTCTACTTTGATTTTATTGTATACATTAAACCATTCTGGATGATGATTAATTCTTTCAATTTCTATCGCCATTCTTGTCATAAATGCAAATGCGTCACCAAAGTCTTTGAATTCAAATGTTTTTCTTATTCGATCATTATCTAATTCCCAATTGCTTAATTTTGATAATTCTATATTGATTTCATCATTATCTAATTTTCTATAACTTTCGCCCATGTTAATGTGATGTTTTAGGTACTTTTTTATTCTTTCTTTTACCCTAATATTTCGGTCTCGCACCCACGGTATTATCTTATGATATTCCGTAGGCCCGCGGTAGCTCAGCTTGGTAGAAATATTGCCAAAAGCTTCCGGCTGTAGGGTTAAGCCTTGGCTTAACCGAACAGTTTGCCAAGCACACAGGAACCGGACTGTCGTCGGAGAGTTAATACTCGACGAATTCAAATTGGATGAAAATCCATGAATGTCCGACCCGCGGGACCATTTTATTTCGGTTAAGACCTTTCCTTTCGCTTACTAAATCTCCTCAAAGAAGAGAATACATAAATATAAAAGATTGGTCTGAATCATTAGGTAATAATATTGGCAGAAAAACCCCATCTTAATATGATTGTAGCAGGTCACGTAGACCAAGGTAAATCTACTATAATTGGTCATCTTCTTGTTGACCTCAAAGTCATTGACGAACGTACTATTGACAAATTTGCAGAAGAATCTGAAAAAACAGGTAAAGGTGATACATTCAAGTACGCATGGGTTATGGATAATTTGAAAGACGAACGAGAACGTGGTGTTACTATTGACTTGGCATTTAAGAAATTTGAGACACCAAAGTTCGATTTTACACTTATTGACGCTCCTGGACACAGAGACTTTATTAAAAATATGATCACTGGCGCTTCTGAAGCAGATGCTGCCATTCTTTGTGTTTCTGGCAAACCCGGAGAAACAGAAATTGCTATCGGTCCTGGCGGTCAATCCCGAGAACATTGTTTCTTACTTAAAACACTAGGTGTTAAGCAAATGATTGTTGCAATTAATAAAATGGATGCAAATGAAGTTGGTTATAAAAAAGAACGATATGAAGAAGTAAAAGCTGAAGTTGAAAAACTTCTTAAATCTACTGGATGGGATCTTGCAAAGACTCCTATTATTCCTGTTTCAGGATGGAAGGGTGATAACCTCATCAATAAGGGAGATAATCTTGGATGGTATGATGGTAAAACTATCTTCCAAGCATTTGATGATTTCGAAGTTGAAGCTCCTCCTGTTGATAAACCATTAAGACTTCCACTACAAGATGTATATTCAATCACTGGCGTTGGAACAGTTCCAGTAGGACGTGTTGAAACTGGTACATTCAAGGTTGGCGAAAAAGTTGTTATTATGCCTAGTGGTGCAAGCGCTGAAGTAAAATCGATAGAATCTCACCATGTTGAAATGCAAGAAGCTAAAGCAGGCGATAATATTGGTTTTAACCTTCGTGGTGTAGATAAGAAGGACATTCGTCGTGGAGACGTAATTGGCCCTGCAGATAATCCGCCTAAAGTTGTTAAAGAATTCACTGCTCAGATCATTGTAGTACATCATCCTACAGCTATAGCTCCTGGTTATACGCCTGTTATACACGCACACACTTCACAAGCTGCAGCAACTATCACTGAGTTAGTTTCTAAATTAGACGCTCGAACTGGTGGTGTTACGGATGAAAGTCCTAAAGCACTAAAAACTGGCGATGCAGCAATTGTAAAGATTCAACCATTGAGACCATTGTGTCTTGAAACATTTGGTGAATTCCCACAAATGGGACGATTTGCATTGAGAGATATGGGTACAACCATAGCTGCTGGTGTAGTTAAAGAAATTAATCAAGAATGGGAACAGAAATAGTTTCCACTCTTATTATTTTTATTCATTAAATTTAATCAATTGTAGATAAACAATTCTTTAATTCCAGTTCTGACTAAGCTTTACTGTTAATTAACAACGAATTTATTAATAAATATCATTATTTTATTAATATAATAATATTTTTCAAGATAATATTAATATACCTGTTGTTCTTGATTATATTCAATGCAAGTTACCTTAAAGAAAGTCTCAAAACGATTTCCTAATGCCGAAGTTGATGCTGTTAATCAAGTTGATTTAGAAATTGTAAATAAAGAATTTCTTGTTATTCTTGGTCCATCTGGAAGTGGTAAATCTTCCTTACTTAGACTTATTGCAGGTTTAGAAGAAGTTTCTGGCGGAGAAGTATATTTTGGAAATGAATTGATGAACGATGTTTCTCCTAGAGAACGCGATATCTCTATGGTATTTCAAAATTTTGCTTTGTTCCCAAATATGACTGTTTATGATAATATTGCTTTTCCTATACGTGCCTCTGGTAAAGATTCTGAAAATCTCGATAGTGAAGTAAAAAGAATTGCTTCTATGTTACAAATCGAAGGTCTTTTAGATCGAAAACCTGGTGCGCTAAGTGGCGGTGAACAACAACGTGTTTCTCTTGGCCGTGCAATTATTAAGAAACCAAAAGTCTTCCTGATGGACGAACCTTTGTCTAATCTTGACGCTTCCTTACGTTCCGAATTACGTGCTGAAATTAAAAAATTACATAAAGAATTGGGAATCACATTTATCTATGTTACACACGACCAAACTGAAGCAATGACTATGGCTGACCGTATTGCATTAATTAAAGACGGAAAATTACTACAAGTCGATAAGCCTGAGGTAATCTATGATAACCCAAATCATTCTTGGATTGGTTCATTCCTTGGAATGCCTGCTATGAATCTTATTAGTTCTTCTGATCTTAGTGGTTCAATTCCTTCTAAAAAAGGCGCTAGCGTAATTGGAATACGACCTGAAAATCTCAATATAAGTACAGAAAAATCCAAGTTAACTGGTTCTGTAATATCTACTGAATATCTCGGTGACAGTAAAATAATCAATGTCCAAGTAGGAAACTCTATTATTAAGGCCAAAGTTTCAAATGATTCAACATTCTCTGTTGGCGCTGACGTAAATCTCGACTTTTCTGATGACGATCTTAGGTTTTTCACTGACGATGGCAAAAATCTTGGGTGACTAACTTGAAAGTCCCGTATATTTTTCTGATTCCCAGTTTAATTATAATATTCCTTGCAGGTGTAGGCCCTGTTTTTCAATCTTTTCTACTGAGTTTGTCTGAATTCTCGCTAGTTAATCCTTCACAGACTCCTGTTGGATTCCAAAATTATATTGCTCTACTTTCTGATTCTATTTTCTGGAAAGCTATTCAGGTAACAATGTTACTTGTCTTTGGTTCAGTTTTACTAGAATTTGTAGTCGGAATATTCCTTGCTTTGTTGATAACTAGTTCGGGAAAACGAGCTAGAAGTGTATTCTCATCAATTTTTGTAATTCCAATTGCAGTTGCTCCTATAGTCACAGGAATATTATGGTCGCCAAATTCTGTCTTTGACGATCTTAATACTTTGCTATACTATGGTTTATCTCTTGGAACCTATATCGACACGACTAAACCCTTTACTTATTATTCTTTAATTATTATTTCTGACGCTTGGATTTGGGCTCCATTAATGATGTTAGTTACTGTTGCTATCATTCGTTCAATTCCTAAAGAACAATATGAAGCTGCCGAAGTCATGGGCGCTTCTTCTTGGACTAAATTCCAAAAAATTACATTTCCTGCAATAATTGTTTCTCCTGCAATTCTTGTTACTTTACTTCTTAGGACTGCGGACGCATTTAGAATGTTTGAAGTACCTTATGCATGGAATTTCTGGCTTGGCCAAGACGCTGAACTTGGGGCTTCTGTTGATACTGTAAGTGTGTTGATGTGGAAAATGTTCTCCTCCACTTTATACGATTTCCCTATTGCACAAATAACTACTATTGCAATTGTCCTGTTGATGGTTACTCTGACCACTTGCGCTCTTGTATTAAGAAGGTCCCCTAGATTAATGGAATGATGAATGATGAGTCAAAATAAACAAAAAAACAATTCGAGATATATTCGCTACATATTACTTCTTTCTGCATCACTGTGGGTGTTGTGGCCTATTTCAATCATGGTTGAAGAAGGATTTCGTGTAGATATTGGACCGTTGTTCTCAGGTCGTGGAGCAAGTTTTGTCGGAGAATTCTTCCAAGGCCAAGGAGGCATAAGATTCAGTACTATTGAATATGTTAAAGCTCTTAGAATCGAGGCTTATCCTAGATTACTTGTTAACAGTGTAATAATTGCTGTATCCAGTGTAATAGTCGCAGTTCTTGCTGGACTTCCTGCAGCTTTTACAATGGCAATGTACAAGTTTCGTGGCAAGGCATTCCTTACTTATGCATTACTTGCTATGAGAACCATCTCTCCATTTGCTGTATTGTTGCCGTTCTTCTTGATATATGGACGACTTGGATTGTTTGATACTTACCAGGGCATGGCATTTGTTTATTTAATTATTAATCTCCCGATAATCACTCTGATGATGAGAGGTTTCTTTAAGGATATTCCTAAAGAGATCTTCGAGGCTGCATTTATGTCAGGAGCGTCTGATTCCTATATTCTCAGGAAAGTTGCACTTCCATTAGCATTACCTGGTCTTGCCGCAGCTGCAGTGTTTGCTTTTGTTGGTACTTGGAATGAATTCTTCTATGCTTTGTTCTTAACAGGTACTGTGACTAAGACTGTTTCTCGTGGTGTCTGGTCTGGTTTCTCTGAATCTATTGAATCATTCAAAATCCTTGAATTTGACGAATTAAACGCAGGCGGCACTCTTGCTATTATTCCTGCAGTTATACTCTCACTTGCGGTTCAACGTTACCTCGCTAGAGGTATTACACTTGGTGCGCACGAACAATGATGCAATCCCGAACTAATCAAATAGCCATTTTAGTTGCACTCGTTCTTTTATTGGGCTCACTTGTAGTCTATTTCTCTTTAGGAGGACAATCCGAGGTCGACGTTCTTCCATCAGGAGAAAATGAATTAATTTCCTTAGCAAAAGAATCTGGAAGATTACATATTTTTGTAGACGATGAAATTTATGATGAATCTTTCTTTAATTATATTGATAAAGAATTCTCTTCAAAATATGGTATTGATGTAGAGATTACTACCGGGCATTGGTCAGGAATACAAACTCAATTGATTAATGAAAAAGTTTCTGGTCGTTCTTCTGGCGCTTTTGATTTGGTCATTCTTAATGACGAAGCAACTGCACGTTTAATTGAAAAACAATTAACATTCTCTCAATCTGGAAGTCTGATTTCTGATATTTCTACTAATCCAATTTCTGACGAAGTAATAAAGTCGAAAATTGCAGGAGTTGATAATGACGGATCAGGAATAACTTTGTGGTTTGACGTATATTCATATATGTATAATGCCGATGAGTTTTACAAATTTGAAAATGTATATTGTTATTTGGGATTAGTTGGAGAGGACGATGACGATGACGACGATGATGACGACGATGATGACGGTTCAGGAAGTGGAGATGACGATGACGACGATAATGACGGTTCAGGAAG
>ENA-UPTF01000701-UPTF01000701.1-marine-metagenome-genome-assembly--contig:-NODE-701-length-22670-cov-7.756473_pt1 | contig 22670 bp, 26 predicted proteins | sample MGYA00238166_ERZ767019 | MGnify/ENA primary metagenome ERZ767019 (study PRJEB28930, sample SAMN06266391) | marine metagenome | isolation source: Sea water from 250 m depth | place: Atlantic Ocean | study... | reverse complement strand
TCTCAGCAGTTTCGTTCATTAGTATTGCACCAATGCTTCAGTTTTATACTCTTTAATTTTTTCTATCCCTTTTAATTCAGTTAATTCAATTATGAATGCAAATCCAATTACTTTGGCAGCCAGCTTTTCAACTAGTTTCGCTGCAGCTTTTGCAGTACCACCTGTAGCAAGAAGATCATCACATATCAAAACACGCTCGTTTTTTTCTAGTGCGGTTTTTTGAATTTCCATCTGCGCCTTTCCATATTCAATTGTGTATGATGCAGTGACTGTTTTTCCAGGAAGCTTCCCTGCTTTTCGAAGTAAAACCATTCCTTTATTATATTTTTGAGCTAATGCACATGCTAAAATAAAACCTCTTGATTCTATACCTACAAATACATCTATATCATTAGGGTGAAATTTTTTGGAAAATTCATCAACAACAAATGATAACGCAGATGGATCTTTTAAAATCGGACTGAAATCTCTAAACAGTATACCTTTCTTAGGAAAATCCACATACTCTGTAATTTTATCTTTTAAATCCACAAAATTATCTGAAAAATCAGAAATAAAAACCGTTAGATATAAGATTAAAAATTTTAATTCACAGTAAATGATATTGAAGTATCGTTAGTACCATCATTTACATATACGTCATAAATTCCAGGCTCAATATTTTTTGGAACTTGCCATATAGTGTAAAATTCACCTGTGGAGGTCACACTAATGAATAAATCCGGAGTGACTTCTGTTCCATTTAAATCAGTAATAGTGATAGTGATACTCGAACCTACAATAGCATTTTTTCCACTTATTGCCATCAAATCACCATCCCGATAGATTCTATCGTCTTTGTCAAGATTTACTTGAACCATATCTGTTAATTCTACAACACTGAAAGATTTTTCAACAACGTTTGCATTATTTCCTATTTTTATGATCCAATCACCAGTTCTTCCATTACTTGGAATTTTGAAATTGTCTACTTTGAAAGTACCAATCCTGTCTGTGAATGTATCAAATTCTCTGATCACCGATCCAGTGGGGTCTATAATTGACACGGTTAGTATGACACTGTTTCCAGTTTTACCTATAATGAGAATCTGATCCCCCAATCTATATTCATCTTTAATTGTTTGAAACTCAATTACACCAGTACCTGTAGATAGTCCAACCGTGAAAACTGTAGAACCTCTAGAAACACCATGTCGTACTTCAACTGTAAACGCACCAGTACCTATTTCGTCAGATTCGACATAATATGTGTAATTACCATTATCATCTAATTCTATAGAATCACTGATTTTTTGTTTGTCTGATTCATCGATAACAACTACAGACACAGTTTTGTGTGGTTGACCCCGTATAATTAGATCTATATCACTCCCAGCACTGTAATTCACCTGACCACTAGACACAACCAAAACTTCTTGCGGTTGTACACCAATTCCAACTACAGAAATTGCTGATTCACTTCCTTGGTATGCATGTAAAATGTATGTACCTTCTGTAAATCCTATAATAGTATCAACATTAAAAACAACATTTCCAGAAATATCAACTTTAAACGATTCTGAAAATATTTCAATTCCTGCCGGATCTTCAACAATCAGTGAAATTTCATTATTGGGTATTGCAGAACCAGCAAATTCTATGGTGTCACCCACCTCATAACGTGTTTGTAATGATGAAATATTGATTAACTGTGATGAAACTACATCGAAATTTCTTACTACTGTTGATTTACCATCTGTAATTTCAATTGTTATTTTTCCTAAAGCAAGATCTGTTGGAAATATGTTATCAAATGTCCACTTTCCATCATAACCTGTAGAAATCGTACTAATATTCAAAATTTTATTATTTTTATCTGTTGAAGTGACTGTTAATGTTATATCAGGAGTTGCATTACCAGTCATTTGTATAGTATCACCTCTTTTTACACTTTTAGGTGTAAAATCAATTGAGATCTTTACATCAGAAGATATCTGTCTATTTTGTGCATCACTCAAACGCATGCTAACACTCTTTTCAGTTCCACCAGAGTCTCTCAAAACAAAGTCTGTTCTTTCTGCAGTTAGACTATCTGGAATTGTTGCTGTTGAAATAAACTTTCCATCACCATCAATGTTTATTGTTTTTACCATCTGATTACCGATATACAATTTCATATTTTGATTTGGAATAAAATTCTCACCAATTATTCTGAAGTCAGAACCTACTGATGGTTTTTCAGGAATGAATTTAAAATATGAATTATCATTTATCGCAACTATTTTTGGTTTAGTAATCTGTGGAATTCTCTCTGTGTCGGATTGTTTGGTTGCTGTTGCTGCGGATTGTATCACTTGACCAGCAGAATCCAGTGCTTTCCAGTTAATTATCGGATTTTCAGAATTTGTCTTTATACCAAACTTTGCACTTTCACCAGGTTTTATAGAAGTCTGAGGTGAGAAAACTAGAACCTTTCCCCCAACTTCAAATTTTCCAGTCCATCCTTTTTCAGTTTTAAAAGATTTGAATGAATTGTCTTCACCTAACCAAATTCGTACTGAATTGATATTGAAATCATTCCCTCTATTATTCTCTAATTCCAAGATAGATGATGTATCAAGAGCAGTACTTTTTGCAGTAATTACTTCTTCTGCATATGCAAATTGTTCATGGAAAACAAAAATAGATATTGTAAATAACAACAGACAAAAAACTGCTAGAAAGGCTCTCATTACACACAATAGAGATTATCTACAATTAAACCTTAATCAGAAATGATACTTATTTTTTTAATAATAAAATTAAACTGTTTACGGTGTTGCTTTAAGTTCATATGGATTTTTAGCCCACCAAGTAGCGTACAACTCATCAATTTCTTTCATATCAGAGTCATTAAGATATTTTCCATCAGACATGGATGAGAAAGTCTCAATTTCGTCTTCGCTGATCACAGTTGGTAAAACTGATGAAATTCCTTTTTTTGATAAAATAAATTTAATTGCCAATTCTAGTATGCTTAATCCATTACTTTCTGCGATTGGTTGCAGCTGCTCTACTTTTTTTAATGATTCTTTTATCCATTCTCCCTTTCTAACAGAACGATGATCTTTCTCATCTATTTTTGTATCTGCATTAACCTTTCCAGTTAAAATTCCAGATGCATCAGGAACTCTTACTAACACACCAACATCATCCCTTATCCCAGCATTAAGTAATTCATTACCAGGTGTTTGTTCAAGAATATTGTATACAGTCTGAACAGCAGTGACATTTTTTCTGGTCATAGCATCCAAACCTTCTTGTGTCCATCCTATCGCAGGACCTAATGCAATTTGATAAGTTTTGATTTTTTCCTCAGAAACTAAATTATCTAATACATGAAAAATTTTGTCATCGTGAATATGACTCATTTTTGGATTATGTAGTCCATATACATCAACAAAATCAGTTTGTAGTCGCTCTAAACTTTTTTCTAATGCATGACGTGTAAATTGTTCGTCGAATTTCTGTGGGAGTTCTTTATGACCAATTTGTTGCACACTCTCAAAATCATAACCATATTTTGTAGAAATGACTATTTCATTTCGCATATCTTTGAAGGTTTCACCGATTAATCTTTCACTTTTACCTCGGCCATACATGTCACCAGTTTCAAAGAAATTAATTCCACAATCATAAGCTTTCTTTAGCATTCTTTTAGCTTCATCCTCCTCAATTTCTTTACCCCACCAGTTTAGCGCAATAGTCCATGCACCAAAACCAATTTCTGAAACTTCTATTCCGCTTTTTCCTAATTTTTTGTATTTCAATTTATAATATCCTTAAATTTCTTTAATCTAACCTCAATTTCTTGATCAGTAAGCACTGATTGACCAGAATTTTGATTTGAATTTAATTCTATCCAAGATTTACAGCCTTCAAAATCTGACTCTAATGGCATTTCAATTTGTGGAAATGTGGATACTTTTAGAAAAATAGCTTTTAGTGGTTTTTCAGGCATCCAATTGATTCTTTCTTTAATGTACTCGTCACTCCAAATATGGAACGATGATAAATCATCTATAATTTTATTTGAAGAAATATCTTTCTGGTCTAAAACTTCTGCAATAGATGTAATTGTGTTATAGCCCTCTTTTGGTCTATGATTCAATGTTTGATTTAGAAAATTTTGATATTCAGGTTTAACATGTCTTGTTTCTTGATGTTCCCATGTTGGAAAAAGCAAAAATTTTTTTGATTCTATTTTAAATCCTGATGCAGTTTCTAATATTCCTCCTTTTCGCAAAAGCACTGTTTGTTTTCCATGTTCTAAAGCTTTGATTGCAGTAGCCCACTCTTTTAGACCATTCATTATCCAAGACTAGTAATTAGAGGAATAATATCCTTTTTTACACATACAATCATCGGTGTGTCTATTTTTACATGAGCAGATACTCTTGTACCTCTTAGTTCCATAATTAGATCTTGGAATACATGTAAATCATCTGTTTCAAATGCTAACATAAAATCCTCATCATGGATTCCAAATGAGTATGTTGTATTCAATTCAACTTGAGGAAATTTTTCAGCAGTCTTGATATGCTCATCCATCATCTGCTTTCTTTGTTCCAATGGCAAAAGATACCATTCACGTGTTTTAGTGAATGGATACACAACCACATATTTTTTAGATTCCATGCCTCCTACAAATGAGTGCATTTTATTTTTTTGAGCGTAAATTGAGGGACGTGTAGATGATAGATATACCAGTGATGGGATTATGTATTTTCCAACGACGGTTAAGTAAATTTTTGAAATAGTTTCTTGAATATCTTCAATTGATTCAGATTTAAACCAGAGTAAAAAATCTGCATCATCTCTAAGTCCTAATGTAGAATATGATCTTATACTAACTGGAGAATTCCTTATTATGTTCTCTAATTCTCTCGCAGATTCTTCTTTTGCCAAATCAGCCATCCATCTCCATTTTGGGTCAATTTTGAAAAATGAAAAATTAAAAAAATATTGTTTCTCTTCTTCAGACATATTCTTTGTTTTTTTGTGTGTTATTTAAAATAATTAATGCTTACTCACTACGGTTTACTTCTTCTTCTAAAACCCAATCATAACCACGTTTTTCAAGTTCCTGCGCAAGTGATGCATCACCGCTTTTTAACACTTTACCGTTTGCAAATACATGAACATGATCAAGTTTATCTAAGAAATTAAGAATTCGTGCATAGTGTGTAATGAGAATAGTTGTGGAGTCTTTATCAGAGACTTCACTGATAGCTTTAGCAACTGCCTGTACAGCATCAATATCTAAACCAGAATCAGGTTCATCAAGAATTGAAATCTTTGGTTTCAGTACAGCCATTTGTAAAACTTCAGAACGCTTCTTTTCCCCACCTGAGAATCCTTCGTTAAGATATCGAGATAAAAACTCGTCTTTTAATCCAACAGCGTTAATATTTTGTTTTAGATAATTTTGAAATTCTCTTACTGTAATGAAAACTTCTCTGTCCTCACCTTGTAATGCCTTACTTAATGCATTGTAAGATGTTCTAAGAAAATGTGAAAAACCTACACCAGATACTTCAGTTGGGTATTGAAATCCTAGGAATAAGCCTTTCTTTGCTCGCTCATCAGCGGTTAATTCCAAAATACTTTCATTATCAAGTAGAATGTCGCCACTAGTGACTTCATACTTGGGGTGTGCAAGAAGTGTATATGCTAAAGTACTTTTTCCAGAACCGTTTGGCCCCATGATGGCATGAACTTCACCAGGCCCTGTTTTTAGATTTACACCTTTTAGAATTTCTTTCCCTTCGCGTGTCACATGAAGATCTTTTATTTCTAATATTGCCATATTGTGACACCTGAAGTTTGCTATATAATCCAGACTAATTTTAGCTATTCCTAATCCATAAAATAAGAAAAAAGGGGGGAGTGTTATTTGTTGGCCAGTATTGGTCTTAGAGTAAGAGTAATCTTATTCGTAGTTAGAATCTCTTTTACTCTGTTTCTTATAGTCACTTCTGTAATACCAGAAATTGTTGAGACGTCTCTCTGTAGAACAGTTTGTCCTAACAAGATGGAACCAATATACATGTAGGCAGATGCGATACCATTTGGTGATTTTCCATCAGTGATGCTTTGTACTTGTGCTTTTTCTGCAATCTCCAAAGCAAGTCGTTCAACACGAACATCGGTTCTTGTTAAATTTGCAATTTTGGAGATATATTTATCCATGGTGACAGTTGGTGTAATTTCATGTCCCATTTCCAATACTAAGTTTCTATAGTATTTTGCAGCAAGTTTTGATTTTGCTTTAACGTCTTTTTCTATGCATACTTCTTTGCAAATTTCTTCTAATGAGCGAACAACACCACATTGTTTGCATGCCAAATAGACTACGGCAACTGTAATACTGATTACAGACTTACCTTTCACTTCTATATTTCTTCCATCTAGACTTCGATAGATCTTTGAAGCTGTCTCAATAACATTTTTTGAAAGATCACAACTTTCACATGTTTCAGTAATTTTCCCTAAAACATTTGTTAGTCTTCTCTCCCGTGGCGATGTCACTCTAACTCTTTGTTGCCATTTTCTGAGATTCTGCATCTGATTTGATATGGAATTATTGATTTTCTTTCCACTAAAATCAGTACCTGCAATAGATATCTCAGTTGCAATGCCCATATCATGTTGAGCAAGTGTAGTATGCCCTGTTGCTCTTGCTAGTTTCATCTTATCAACTAGGTTAGCACCTTTTGTTTCTGGTCCATAGTCGGCCATTTGTTCATCCACAACAATACCGCAGCTTGAACAAATTCGTTCACCATTATGAATATCATCTACAACAGTAGACTTGCATTCAGGACAGCAAACTTCTATTTCTAATGTTTTCATCTATTTCGTTTTCTCCTGTTTTTTTTCATTACAGGAGTTTGTTCCAGTGAAAAAACCTTGGTTCCACTAATCTTTTTTAAATTATTTGATAGTGGTATTGCTGACGCAAAGGGATTTTTTATAGGTCCAATTAATTCCGTAACTCGTCCAATCTTTTGATTGTTTTTGTCACATAGAATTTGACCTTCTTTAATCTCTTTACTGAGTCGTACAATGACTCTGCCACTATTGGCAATGTGCAATACTTCACCTACCTCCTGCAATTACTATTCAGTAAATCTAACTACTTTCATGAAGCTCTGTCAACAAAACTTTAGCTATGAGCTATTTTGGTTATTTTTTCGAGTCCTTTGTCCTTTTAGAAACTAATTTCTCTGAAATTTTATTCATAATACTTGTTTTGGTTGATTTTTTTTCAAGTACAATGTATCCTGATCTTACATATGGTCTTTTTGGAAATCTAACTTGATCTTCTGTTTCTGTTGGCTCGATACCTGCAGCCTTTGTTGCATCAATCAATTCTTTTAATGATGGATCAAAAACACACTTTTCTTTTGGAAGTCTTCTACCTTTTTTTCTTGGTAGTGTCTTGTTAAAATAATCAAGCCAGACTACGATATGTTCGTAATCTTTCATTATATCACTCTACTAAAATTGCGTTAATGACACCATTTTGTCCAGGTCGTGAAACAACTTTACATTTACCATCTTCTGTTTCTAAGATTGCACCTTTTGTTATTACACCGCGTCGTTGATAGTCATTATTGGTTTGATTTTCTAAAACTCGAACAATTTTTGATCTTTTTATTTTTGCATTAGGTAAAACCAAGTTAACATGATTAACTGTTTTCAGTGCAGTTTTTCTGTTATTACCTCTTGTTTTTCTTGTTGCTGTTTCTTGCTCACCCATTAAGGCCTCATTTGGATATCTATCAATCTGAAATTTCTGTCTAGATTTTAGTGGATGTCTAATTCCACCAGTGATCTTGCTTGTTTTTAGACCTTCTACCGATTTTTTCACAAAATATTTCTAAATTACTCTAATTTATACAAAACGCAGGTTTTTGAAAAACTTACAGTTCTTATGAAAGATTTTGTGCTGGCGTGATTGTTTTAGCTGAATTTCTAGTTCTCACTTTTTTGAACAGTTTTTGTCTTAGTGTATCTGCATCACCTTGAACACCAAAATACTTCTTAAATTTTTCAGTTGTACTATAGACTTTCAATCGACCAACATTTTGATGTTCAATAAAATCTAACTGTGCTAATTCTTTAAGATGTGAATAAACCCCAGTTCCCCTAACTTCTACCAATTGTTTACTTGAGATTGGTTGCTCATATGCAATGTATGATAATGTTTTTTGAGTAGCTTTAGGCAGAATTGGTTTTGATGCATATCGTCTACCTATTGATGAACTGTATTCTGGTTTTAATTGAAAAACATATGATCCATCTGGTAACGTTACAATCTCTATTGCTCTAAATGCAGTTTTTGCCTTATGCATTAATTTTTCAAGCAAATTTAGTGTTTTTAACCTAGATTCTGTACCTGAGGCACGAATTAATTCCTCAATACTCAGTGGTCTTCCAGCTGAATATAATGCAGATTCTAGTCGTGCAGCAGATTCATTTTCATCTTGTACTTTTCCCAATATTAAAAAATCGCTTGAAATTGACTTAAAATCTTCCTTCACATATGATTGATCAACTTGTTAATTATTCTTTGATTAATGTGACTTTAATGTCATCATCAACTTGTAATAAATCAATTTTTTCATCCCTAGCCAAAAATAATATCGCAAAGAAACATCGAATTGAATCAGTAGTATCAAGATCTTTTGTGATAGATGCTAATAATGCGGTACCATCAGGCTCAAGCTTTCTTAAGATTAAATCCTGATATTCACCAATAATATTTTCAAGATTATTGAAATATTTCTTAAAATCCGGTGCCTCAACAGGATCAAACTTTAATTGATTAGAACGTCGTTCTCTTGGGTTTGCAATTGTACCTATGAGGTTTTCTAACAAATCTAATAATTCGTCTAAAGAAACTGGATATGTTGATTCATGTCGATAAGGAATATCTAACATCTGAATATCAATATCTGATCTTTGTTTGATTGGTTTATTCTCCATTGCAGCCTTTTGAAGTGCAAAGATGTTCTCCACTTTCATTCTATAAATTAATGATGATGATAAAGCAGCCATTCCGGCAACTCTCAGATCTTTCTTATCAGCTTTTTCTAAAACTTTAATTAACATTGTAAGAATTTGAATTAAGTCAATTTCCCAGATATCTTTTTTCTTTACACCCTCTGGATCAAATAAAATATTTATTGGTATTTTGGAAATTTCCGCTTTTGTTTCTTCTTGAGTCACGAAAGAAAGAAGTTTTCATATAATAATATCTTGGGGCTCTATTTTCTTTTCATCATCAGTCAACTCTTATATTATAAAATAAAAGATTCATTTTGTGAAAGCAGCACAGATCATAGAGCCTGATAAGCCTCTTGAATTAACCCAAATTGAAATATCTGAACCTACTGGAACACAAGTTTTAGTCAAAGTGGTATCTACGGGAGTTTGTCATAGTGATTTGCACCTATGGGAAGGTGGTTATGATACTGGAGATGGATTTATGAAAGTTACAGATAGGGGTGTAAAGTTTCCAGTTACTCCGGGTCATGAGGTTGTTGGTAAAGTTGAAAAAATTGGAGAATCTGTAAAGAATGTCCAAATTGGTGATATTGTTTTAGTTTATCCTTGGATTGGATGTGGAAAGTGTTCAACGTGTGAAAAGGGTGACACAAATCTATGTGAAACCCCTAAATCGCTTGGCGTATTCCAAGACGGCGGTTATGCAGAACAAGTAATCATTCCTGATTACAAATTCTTAGCAAGTATTGGTGATCTAAATCCTGATGCCGCATCATCTTTAGCATGTTCAGGATTAACTGCATACACAGCTATCAAAAAAGCACTAGTAAACGATCCTGAATCTATTCTAATTGTTGGTGCCGGAGGTTTAGGTTTGATGGGAGTTCAATTGGCAAATCATTTGGCAAAATGTAAAATCATATGTGCAGATATGGATGATAAAAAATTAAGCATTGCAAAAGAGTTGGGTGCAACACATGTTATAAATACAAAAGAAAGTGATCCAACACAAAAAATTATGTCTATCTGTAATGAAAAAGGTGTTGATAGTATAGTTGACTTTGTAAATGCCCCACCAACTGTAAAACTTGACCTATCAGTAATTAGGAAACGTGGAAATATTATTCTAGTTGGTCTGTTTGGAGGCTCTGTAGATCTACCTTTAGTATCTGTCCCACTAAAAGCTATAACAATTCAAGGTGCTTACACTGGTAACTATAATGATATGGTTGAATTAATTGATCTTGCCAAAAAAAACGTCATAAATCCTATTGTATCAAAACATTATACTCTAGATGAAGCAACAACCGCTCTGAATGATTTAAAAAATAGAAAAATTTTGGGGCGCGCTGTAATCAATCCCTAATCAAAAAATTATGGTCCCCACTGAAGGATTTGAGCCTTCGACAACCCGGTTTCTGTATGCCTAGTAGACTGCTGTTTTTCAGCCCTAAGCCGACAACTACAGCCGGAAGCTCTACCAGGCTGAGCTAAGTGGGGACTGTTATCCTGCTATTTTTTTGTATTATTAACTTTAGTTTTAGAACACATCGTCCGAAAAATTAAATACTTTTTGATTAAGACAATTCATGGCAAAGGTAGTTTCTCCATTTAATGGATATGTCTGTGTACCGTATCTACATAGCCATGATTCAATTGAATTAAAGGATAAATGGGTTAGTTCAAGAAATATAGACTCGATGTTTTTTGTCACAGCAACTTTTTCTGAAGACAGCAAACCATACTTTAAATCTGTAATCAATCATTTCATACTCGCAAAATTCAAAAATCCCATCAAAATGCAGAAAGATCTTTCATCATATAACAAGACAGAACCAATATTCGTATTTAATATTGATAATGTAATTTTTGAGCGAGATACACCAGGAAAACCAAATTTCATCTCGATCTATTATTTAGAGTATGGTGAATCTAATGATGATTTATTGGATGTAGCCGCATATACTGCAAGAAAGGATAAGATTGGAATTTCAGGATTTGGTAATATGGAGCTCTTTGCAGATGAAACCCCCAAATTTACATTTCCTTACAGTGATCATTTAGTTATCTTTGAGATAACCAGCGAGAAAAGTCATCAAAGTGATAACAAATATTGTGAACAGACAAGACGTGACATATGTAGAAAAGGAATTGTAATGAATAATCTTGTCAGTTTTTCACTTCTTGAAAAACTAAAATAAAAAAAGGTAAATAGCCCTCAAAAATTTTATTCATTATGAGTAAACCTTCTGATTTAGGATCATTAAAAATAGGATCTTACATACTTTTGCCAGTAGGTGATCAGCCAACTGGTGATCCATGTCGAATTTCCGAGTATGATACCAGTAAACCTGGTAAACATGGTGCTGCGAAAGCACGGATTGTTGGAGTTGGTGTATTTGATGGTGCAAAAAGACCACATGTTGGTCCTGTAAGTATGCAAGTTCATGTACCCTTAATTGATAAAAGAACTGGTCAGATAATTTCCATGACAGGTTCGGAAATTCAAGTAATGGATTCAGAGACTTTTGAGACAGTTGATATTGCAATGGTTGATGAGGATATAGACGGAAAACTTGAGCAAGGCCAAGATGTTGAATACTGGAATGTAATGGGAAGAACAAAAATAATGCGAATTAAAACATCCTAAATTGGATGCTAATGATGTTTGGAAAAGCCATCTGATTTTTGATGAAGATTATGAGTTTTGAAGCATCCAAATTTTATTTGATATTATGAACTTAGCCGCATTTTTTTCAGGTGGTAAGGATAGCACATTTGCAATATATGATGCAAAGAAGTGTGGTCATAAAATAGTAATTTTATTTACAATAGAACCAAAATCAGACGAAAGTCACTTACTACATCATCCTAACATTTCTTATACAAAACTTCAATCACAATCAATGTGCATCCCTCAGATCATTATTTCCATAGATGATGTTAAGGCAAATATTGAAGCAGAAAAAATAGATGATCTGATTAAGACAGCAAAAAAAACTTTTGATTTTGGAGGAATTGTTCATGGTGGTATTCTAAGCGAATACCAGAAAAATAAGTTCGAATTACTTTGTAAAAAAAATAATTTAAAACTTATTTCACCACTATGGCAAAAAAATGCCTCAGCGTATATGAAAGAACTATTGGCTAATAACTTTGAATTCATTATCTCAAGTGTAAGTTCAGGAGGTCTGAATGAATCTTGGCTTGGAAAAAAAATTGGTCTTTCAGAATTACATGAACTAGAAAAACTATCTAAGGAATTTCAGTTCAATCTTAGTTTTGAGGGAGGTGAAGCAGAGACATTTGTAATAAGCTGCCCACTTTTTAAAAATAGGATTGATATTATTAGTTCAAACAAGATATGGGATGGTATAAGAGGAAGATTTGAAATAGTGGAGGCTGAATTACAAAATAATGCTTGATAATCTCAAAAATGGATTACGCTCAGCCATTAAAAGAATTGTAAATTCTTCTGGGATAGATGAGGAATTAATCAAAGAGTTAGCAAAAGATGTTCAACGTTCACTGTTACAATCAGATGTAAATGTCAAACTAGTTTTAGAAATCACAAAAAATCTTGAAGAGCGTTCATTAAATGAAACTCCACCACCGGGTCTTTCTAGAAAAGATCATATTGTAAAAATTTTATATGACGAACTATCAAAATTACTCGGAAATGATACAGAATTTCATTTTAAATCTGGAAAAATAAATAAAGTTCTAATGTTAGGCATTCAAGGAAGTGGTAAAACCACCATCTCATCAAAATTAGCAAAATTTCTTACTAGACAAGGATATCGTGTTGGAGTTATTGGAGCTGATACATATCGACCTGGAGCATTAGTACAATTACGAACTATGTGTGAAAAATCAAATGTAGAGGTATTTGGCGATGAAAGTAGTAAAGATTCGCCTGATATTGTAAAAAGAGGCTTGAAGCATTTTGAGAATTCAAATTTGGACATAATCCTAATTGATACAGCTGGAAGGCACAAAGAAGAAAAAGATCTTTTAGAAGAAATGACAGAAATTAGTAAAGTATCTGAGCCAGATCTAGCACTGCTAGTAATTGACGGTACTATAGGTCAACAATGTTTTTCACAGGCAGACGCATTTAACAAAATTGTACCTGTCGGTGGTATTGTTATTACAAAATTAGATAGTTCTGCAAAAGGTGGTGGTGCATTAGCAGCTTCCGCTGCTACAGGTGCACAGGTAATGTATGTAGGAACAGGTGAGCGAATTGATGATTTAGAACAATTCTCACCAACAAGGTTTGTAGGCAGACTGTTAGGAATGGGTGATGTTCAGGCTGTTCTTGACTTAGCTAAGAGACTTGAGAATGAAGCCGATGAAGTTCGACTAAAAAGAATATCCAGTGGAAAAATGAATATGGAAGATTTCTACTATCAATTAGAAGAGGTCACCAAAGTTGGCTCACTGCAGAATTTAATGGAAACAATGCCAGGATTATCAGGAATGGTCAAGGAAGATCAACTTGAACAAATGGAAGATCGTGTAGACAAATGGAGATACATTATTCAGAGTATGAATAAAGACGAAAAAGCCGATCCAGATCTTTTGAATTCATCAAGGATCAAAAGAATTGCCAGAGGATCTGGTTGGCCAGAACATGAAGTAAAGGAGTTAATAAAAAATTATAAGAATTCAAAGACCATGATGAAAGCATCAAAAGGAAGGCAAATGCAAGGTATGCTAAGGAAATTTGGTCTTGGCTAGAATTTCTCAAATATATTCATTAGATCAAACTAGTGACAAAAGACTGTGAAAAACCAAAAAAATATTCAGAAGAGTAGAAATGAAATTTCTAAAAAATATAATCTATGCAAATTTTGCTCCTCACGTTTAAAATTAAAAAAAACTACAGCAACATTACAAACATGTTTTATATGCAAGAATATTTTTCGGCAGGTTGACGAGTTAGTTAGACGTGTATTTGAGGATGTATCATCATATGAGTTTTCAGATTTTGAAACTGGAAGTGTTTTAAAATCCTCGTTAATAGATAAAGATGATTACATCAAGTCTGAATTTCAGATTAAGGGTGTTAGTAGTATTAAAACAGACCTTAACAATGTAATCGCAAAAAAACTTGCTTTTAAAACAAAGAGAAAGATTAATCATAAAAATCCAGATCTGACAATTAAAATCAATTTTAAAGACGATTCATACGAAATTCACTCCAAATCATTAGTCATCTATGGAAGATATATCAAAAAATCAAGAGAGTTAGTGCAAAAACAACATAGTTGTCGAAATTGTTCTGGCAAAGGATGTTATTCATGTAATTTTCATGGTTTAGATAATTTTAACAGTATAGAGGGTAAAATTGCAAAATTTTTCATTGAAAAATTTGATTGTCAACAGGTAAAGATCAATTGGTTAGGGGGAGAAGAAAAATCAAGTTTAGTCATTGGTAATGGCAGACCTTTTTTTGCAAAAATAACTAATCCAAAAAAAAGAAAAAGACTTCTACGAAGGGGAATCAAACTAGACGGAATTGAGTTAGTAGAATTAAGAAAAATCTTGGAACTTCCAAAAGGTCAGATTTTTTTCAAATCAAAACTAGTAATTTTAGTAAAAACGGAAGAGTATATCAAATCTAGTATATTAAATAATTTAAAAAAATTGAAGATGCCATTAGAAATACGAATTGATGGGAATAAACCCACTCTAAAAAAAATCTATAAAATTAATTTTAAAAAAATATCTCCAAACTTGTTAAAAATTCATATCTATGCTGATGGCGGTTTGCCAATTAAATCATTTATTCAGAACACAACCGTTTTTCCTAATTTGGCATATTTATTAAAAAATCCATGTAAATGTGTTCAGTTTGATTTTAAAAAAATTGATGTTATGTCATAAATAATTAATCAACATTTTTTATACAAATTTTTCAAGCATTATCATGGAACCACTGCAAAAAGTCTATGATGCATTTAGAGATAATTTAATACCAAAAAGTGTATTTGATTTGATAAATACTAGATTTTCTTTAGTTTTAGAGGGAATTGCTAGAATTGAAAAAGCGTCTGGGATTAGATTTCCAATAGCCTACGTTGAGCCATCAGTAATTCTTAGTACAGATGCAAATTCATTTGATTTTGGAATTCTTTTTGCACGAACAATTCCTATCTTTTCAAAAAATTCTGTAGAAATTATTATTCAGATTTCTGCCCCACTTATTGCATATGGATTAAAGGGTACAATTCATGCAATACTTGCACATGAATTTCTACATTATTTAGAATTAATTTCGCGATTATCAAAAATGAATATCATGTCCGATGAACTATCAGGAAATCTTTTTGAGAACGTGTATTCGGATAGTACTAGATTATTTGAACCACAAAGTGTTTTTGATGATAAAACTCTTTTACATCATATTACGAAAAGATTTCCTTCAGGGTTCAGAGATTATAAACTTGAAGATAAGGTCATGAAATTTTGGATTGAGAAAAACCTTCCAGCACTAAAAATTACTTTAGATACTAATACTGTAAAATTAAACGCTGGATCATTATCGCAGATGAGGTTCAACACTTTATTATTAAAAAAATTAGAGCAAATTAAAATAAAAAATTCCAGAATCAGAAAAAAGAAAATTTATTAAAGAAATTCTGTGTTACCACATTTACCACAAGTCTTCCTATTCTTGTGTTCTGACATGTAAACACCTTTTCCACATCGTGAGCAAACTTTTCGCTCACGAGTAAACTTTTCTCCATCGATTTTATAATATTGATATACTTTTGGACTTGAACCTTTACTACCTTTTTTTTCAACTGGCATTATTCTGATTTCTCCTCAGCTTTTACTTCTTCAGCAGGGGCATCAGCTTTTACTTCTTCAGCAGGGGCATCAGCTTTTACTTCTTCAGCAGGGGCATCAGCTTTTACTTCTTCAGCATCCTTTTTTTGCTGTTTTTCCAATCTTGCAAAAATTACTGGATTAACTTGTTTTTTAGCCAAATCCATGTCATCATAAACATAGAATGTTCCCATGATATTTGGTCTTCCCGTGTCATTTTTTAGGTTAATAGCGATAACCGTTTTTCCATCCAAGTTGAGTTCTTTTGTAATCATTTCAACTGCCTCAGATTTCTTTAGTCTTCCTGCAAGACCCCTAAAATTACATGTAATTTCCCTTCGTGATAGGAATTGATTACTGACATCATTCACAGTTTCAATCATTGACATGTACACAAGCCTCTGAATAGTTCTTATAAATCTTCAATGAAAATAAACAAGAAATTTAAGAAAACACATCAAATCAATTGTATGGACCGATATATGTTACATCTCAAGAATAATTCTAATTATGACAGAAAAATGGCAAATAGCATCTTACTCAAATCACGTGATCTTGCATATGGAATGAATCTTATTTTACGTGATTGCAGAGTTTCAAAAAAATATGTTGAACTAGATACATCAGTACCAGAATCATTCCTTGACGAACTAGTTCAAAAATTGTCTACAATTGCCCCATTAGATCATGCCAAGCATGTGATAGAAGAGACTTTTGAAAAAGAGGATGCAGTATCTCAAGGTATTTCTTATTTTAATAATGAGCGATTTTGGGAATGTCATGAAGTACTTGAGGGTGTTTGGAAAACTATTGATGGTGAAGAAAAGAAATTAGTTAATGGGCTTATTCTTGTTGCTGCAGGTTTGGTTCATTACCAAAAGGATGAAGATGATACATGTATCTCAATTTTTAATCGTGCATTAGAGAAACTTCAAAATTCAAGTGGTATGTATCATGAAATAGACATTGATAGAGTTAAGTCACTTGTAATAGATATGATCAAGACTAAAAAAATTTCTACTTTTGAGATTTGATTATCTCCAATGCAGTATTAACTACTTGGGCACCCTCTAACAAACCAATTTCTCCTTTAGCACCATCAGACTCGGTAAATCTCTGTGAATCATCATTTTTTATTTTATCACCTGAAATTAATAGTGGAACTGGGTGATCACTATGTCCTTTATTGATACATGGAGTTGAATGATCAGCCGAAATCATAACAACTACTTTTTCAGTATCAATATTTTCTAAGAGTGTCCCAAAGAATCTTTGATCTATCTCCTCTATGTTTTTCATTTTACCAATCGCATCACCATCATGACCAAATTCATCTGGTCCCTTCAAGTGTACATAGATAGCATTTTCTGTTTTCATAGATTTTGCAGATACTTCAGCTTTTGTTTCATAGTCTGTTAAACCACCTGCATTAAACGCATTCATTTTCAACACATTTGAAATACCAACTTCAACTGGCATATCAACAATACACGAAAAATTCATAGAGTACTTTTCATTAATTGGTTCTACTTTTGGATATTTGTTACCTGCATCACGTAAAAGAATACTATTTAGCAATTTTTTATTTTGCTTTGCACGATTCTCATTAACTTGACTTTCTTTCAAAATTTTTAATGATTGTTCTGAAAATTCATTAACCAAATTAGCAGTAAGATTTGCAGAATCGGTATCATCTAGAGGCAGGCATCTTTCAATTTTTAAATAATCTCCTACAGCTTTTGCAATACCCATACCATCAATTCGTGCGTAAGCAGGATCAGTGTTTGAGATATTTGCTGAGAGATGATGCTCATCTCTGATTATTACTACAACCCTATGCCCGATTGTAGGCGCAACAACTGCTGTTGATAATGGATTTGAAAACTTAAGTTTACTCTCTATCTCTTTCGATACACCAATAGCATCTTCTTTTTCAATATGCCGACCTGCCCGTCTATCGGTTATGATACACTTCTCATTCAATGTTGCAAAATTCCCTCTCAAAGCCAAGTCACCATCTTTAAAATCAATCCCAATCCCAATTGCCTCTATTACACCTCTTCCTACATAATCTGAATGTTGAAATTTGTATCCAAGCATATTGAATACTGCTATATCTGATTCTGGAGCAATACCCTTACCAACCGAAATCACTTGTCCCATTTTACCATTTTTGGTTAGTTTATCCAAGTTTGGTGTTTGGGCAGCCTCAAGTGGCGTTTTATTACCAATATCTGGATGTGGAAGATCACCTACACCGTCTAATAGAACATAAATGATTTTGATCTCCGAGTTATCCGCCAATATCTGGAGAAAATTACTGTTTGCTTTAAATCTTGCAAGTTACTAGTTTTTTGCAATTAGATCGTTTGAACACTTTTTAACGAAACAATTTTTTTCATATCTATGGGAAACTTGAGGAAGGATTACGTTTCGGAAAGATTCGTAATTGTTAATCAATATGAATCTAAAAAATCAAAAACCAAGAAGAACCCCTACAAATCTGGGAATGAGTCGATGACAAACCCTTCTGTCTTGTCTTTGGTGCAAAAGGATGGAATGCTACAAAGATTGCAAGACGATGAATCTGATTTTGTTAAAAATTGGTCAGTTAGAGTTTTCCCAGCAACAGAACCGTCTGTAACTGTAGATGCAGATAATTCATACACCGAACATCCTTTGTATAGTGAACCAGCATATGGATACCATTACATTATATCTGCGTCACCTGACGAGAAAGAAACACTTTCCACTATTAGTATAGAACAATGGGGTTATGTTTTATCTGTAGTTCAAGATAGATTGAGATGGATGTATACTCAAAAAGGTGTTGCATATGTTGCAATCTATGCTAATCATGGAAAAGAAGCAAGAAGCAAAGTTGATCATCCACATCTACATATGATGTCATTCTCTATAATACCACCAAAAATTGAAGAGGAGGCAAACTTTTCTCATAAAATCTTAAATGAAAATGGTGTTTATCCTATGAGCCAACTTATTACTTCGGAATCAGGTGGTCCTCGCCAAATACTTCAAACAGAAAATTTTATCGCAATTTCACCATGGGCACCATCATATCATTACGAATTTTGGATATGTCCAAAAAAACATGCCACAAGTTTTTCAAAAATCTCTCAGAAAGAAATTAATGATCTAGCATTAATTATCAGGGCTACACTTGGTGGGCTTTCAAATTGCACAAATAATGTAGCATATAACATTGCATTTCATTTATCGCCAGAAAAGAAAAACAGTAAGCAGATTCATTGGCATGTTGAAGTTTATCCACATACAACTCCATGGTCTGGTCTTGAACGTGGATTTGGAATTTTTCTAAATGAATTTTCACCAGAAAAGGCTGCAGAAGAATTAGGTATTGCATGCAGAAAAGAATTATCCTTACTTGTGGGAATAGAATAGAATTTCTTATGATTTATTACTTCATAGAAATTTTAGTTTAATATGGCATTAGAAAAGTATCTTGCAATTGCTGGATTAGCACTGTCAATTTTCTTTGTTGCAGAAATTATTACAGTATTTAATTTCATGATCAATCCATCAGATAGTGCAGAATTTGGTTTTGAAGCAGCCCCAAAGATATTCCAATTCATATCACTGAGTATTGCTCCTGCAGGAATTGTCTTTGGAGTCTCTTTTGTTTTATCAAAGCGATATGGTTCTAAATTAAATGGAATGCTAATGATTACTGCTGGAGTTATCATATTAGCGGGAATGATTTTGGCATATACCATGATTGAGCATATTCAAGAAAAATTAATAGATACCAGTGTTGAAATTACACCAGTAATTTTCATGATAGTTTCTATCCCCATTATCTTTTTTGGAACAAGACTTTTGAAAACAACTCCAAGAAAACCAAAAAAGAATTATTTAGAAGATGATTTCTAAACTCTCATTTTTTTCTGTTTATCCATGTTTTGATTGGAAGCAAGATTCTGTTGTTGCCTAATCCGCTCGGCAATTAGCCTATAGAGAGATCTAAAGCGATCTTTCGTTTTATCAGACATGAAATCAGCCTCACCAATTGCAATTTTTTCACAGATATATCTACAAACCTCTTCTGAATCAAAGTTCTCCCAGCCATCTTCTTTATGTTCTTCCCAGATTGAATTAATACTCTCAATCATACCATTTTTTTTCCGTGATTCAATATCATCCTTTGTGAGATTAACATACCCCTCTTTTCTTAATTTAATACCATATGTCTGATTCAGTGCATGAAGATAATCTTCAGGTAAAACATAATCCTCAATAGATTGTAATGCTTTTCCTCCCTGCTCAAAGAATATAGTCTGAACTTTGGAAAATTCATTTGCAATTAGTTTTGCTGAAATATCTTTTGATTCATCTGTATTATCTAGTAACACAAAAGTATTGTATCCATGATTCCTATAGAAAATTGCCAGTGGTAAAACTGAATTTTTATTATATGCTGCTACAATATTCAATGGATTCATTGAAATATTTGGGTCTTCTAAGAATTTATCAAATGCATTAAGATACAAAGTGTCAGAAATTGTTTCTACAATGATTACCGGTCTTGAGTTGTAACCAATCTCTCTATCCACAATAGATTCTACTAATCCTCTTGAAAGACCATATAAGATTGGTGTTAATGTTGTATCATCCGCATTCCAGTAGTCATAGAAAATTCTACTAAGGTGTTTTTTCTTTTCTAATTCCACCACAAGTAAATTACCTGGCGCATAATCAAAGATCATGTATGGTGAATGCGTTGCATATAGAACCTGATTTAAACCAGCCAAGTTTTTTAATAAATCTGAAATCCCTCTTTGTTGAGTTGGGTGTAAATTTCTTGCCGGCTCATCTAATAATAGAATTGCCTCTTTGAGTTCTGCCTTTTGTGTCTCAGCTGCAAAATTTACTATAAATGAAAATGTCCATTTGAATCCTTCCGCTCTTCTATTCAATAGACCAGTGTTAGTTACAGTGCCATCTTTATGGACATCTGATATTACAACACTCATAATATTATTTGGATTTAATCTCATTTCAACATGAATCGGATCACCTTTCCACGCTGGATTTAGTTTCTCAGTAAGTCTTTTACTACAAGTATTAAGAAGTTTAATTAGTTGTGAAGGACTATTCTTACAGTCTTCTAATTCATCTACATCTAACTCTGCAAGATAAAATAAATTATCAACTGTCTCAGCCTTATCAAAATCATCCTCTGTAAATTCTATGCTTGGAGAATCACGGTCTTTTATATACTCATTAAGATTTATGTTTCCAATAATTTTCTTGTAATCAGAAAAATAAACAAATCTTGGATGTAGATTAATCTCAATAAAATTTTCTAATGCCATTTTTTCTGTGGTTCCAACTAAGAGATTCTGAAAATCTGCAGATGGATCATCGGTTATTTTTTCCCACTCTGAAACAACTTGTGGCTCATCTGCTGCTAGAACATGTAAATTATTTCCAAATTCAGCAATTGAATTTCTAAATATTTCTTCAGTTTCAGGTGAACCACCATCAAAGAATCTAGTATCTAATTTAATTCTGATATGATTTGGTATTGTGTCTAAATATTCAACTACTCGCTCTCTAAAATTCTCCCAAGAATTAAGACCGCTGTTTTCTGCCTCACTAATTTCAATGTCTCCAAAATCGTATTGAGGTATTGGATTTGTATTTGTTCTAAAAATTTTAATTTTATTTATTTCTGGAATATCAGGAAAATTCTCTTTGATTAAATTAGTTTCTTCATGATTTAGTTGAAACTCTCCTTCGGCAAGCCTAACTTCAGATTTTAAATCTTCAACTAGTTCATCACATAAATCAAGTTCTGAAATCTGTGTTTCTTTGTTGAGTAATGTTAAAGCCTGTAGAATTGTAGTTTTACCACTTTCGTTTCTTCCAACAAATGCAGCAAGATCACCCACTCTAATCTCACCGGAATCATGGATGCAACGATATGCACGAACTCTAAACTTTCTTAATCGCACAGATAAACTGACTACGCCTCGAATTTAACTCAGGTGACCAAATTATCTTAAACATTTTACTAAATTATGACTAAATTGATATACATGAGACTTTAAGTTAGAATCAAAATGACCAAATCACCATTTATTGTTTATATTTTACCCATTATACTGTCAGTCTCTTTAGGTGCTTTAGTGATGGCTGAAGCATTAAAGGATCCTGAGCGTGAATTAAATATGTGGCAGTTTGAAGAAACCACTAATTCAAAACAACAAGACCAATTGAGTATAATTGGGTTAGAAAAAAACTATTCTACAGCTGATCAGATTCAATTTGAAATAAAAGTTAATGATTCTAATTTTGATTGTGGCAATTTGTATATCACAATTTATGAAGTTTCTAATATAGGAGATGATCAAGTAATAACCCAAAGTGGGTATTTAGATCAATGCTATATTAAAGATAAGCAAAATCTTCCAATTGATGATAAATATTCAGAGAGTATTTCACAATCAGGTAATTATAAAATTATTATAGATGTCTACGATAAAAAGCATAAGCAAACATTATCATACACTGATACTTTTATTGTCAATTAATGATAGTATATTTGAATAATAATTTTGGTGAGAGAATTTGGTAAAAACAATAAAAAAATCTGAGAATGAAGATGAAATAAAAAAGAAGTTGGCCAAACTTAAGGCTGAGCTTAAGCAACAGACTAAAGTAGGAACAAAAAAACCGGTCAAAGCAAAGAAAGAAGCAGCACAAAAAGCAGCTAAAGCAAAGAAAGAAGCAGCACAAAAAGCAGCTAAAGCAAAGAA
>ENA-UPTF01000700-UPTF01000700.1-marine-metagenome-genome-assembly--contig:-NODE-700-length-22687-cov-3.549801_pt1 | contig 22687 bp, 17 predicted proteins | sample MGYA00238166_ERZ767019 | MGnify/ENA primary metagenome ERZ767019 (study PRJEB28930, sample SAMN06266391) | marine metagenome | isolation source: Sea water from 250 m depth | place: Atlantic Ocean | study... | reverse complement strand
GGATGCTAGTTGTCTCGTTTTCCTGGTTTTGGTGGGTGAAATTCTTATCGCGAGGCTGTCGATGAGCCGATCGGGCAGTGCACCACTACCAATCTGCGTTTTGCTATCCACGATTTCGATGGTGAAACCGTCGAGTCGATCCTTTAGAAGTTTAGCGAGCACTTTGCCACGATGACCCAACGTCTTTCGAGGCAGCGTGAGTGTTTGTAAAAGAGGAATTTTCTTGCGAACCGAGTCCGGATCTTCGTACGTCTTGAGTGTTGCATCTAGAATTGCCAACGTTATTTTATCCGCTCTCAGGGCCCGTTTTAACGGGTTTTCTTTGATCTTGTCGATGAGTTCACCCGAACCAACAATGACCCCAGCTTGGATGCCGCCCAATAGCTTGTCGCCAGAGAAAGTTACGACGTCGGCCCCTTGATTAAGGACTTCACGCGGTGTTGGTTCATGGGGTAGTCCGAAATGCGCCAGGTCGACTAAAGCCCCACTGCCAATGTCTTCGATGACCGGCAGCCCGCTTTTTTCGCCAAGTTCTTTGAGATCTCGGGTCGTAACCGTTTCGGTGAAACCTTCAATATAGAAATTGCTGGGATGCACTTTGAGTAGCATGGCCGTACTTTCATCGATTGCGTTCTCATAGTCCGAAAGCCGGGTTCGGTTGGTAGTTCCGATCTCGACCAATTGACATCCTGCACGCTCCATAATGTCGGGTAGGCGAAAGCTTCCGCCGATCTCAATTAGTTCGCCGCGGGAAACCGGCACTGACTTATTGTGTGCAAGAGTATTAAGGACGAGCAACACGGCGGCCGCATTGTTATTGACGATGGTCGCCGCTTCGCACCCGGTGAGGAGTTTGAGCCGGTGCTCGACAATATGTTCCCGCCGACCTCGGCGCCCAGTTCGTAAATCGTACTCAAGCGTGGTTGGTCTGGTCGCAACGCGAACGGCATCCGCCATCAATTGTTCGCTGAGGAGCGACCGTCCGAGGTTGGTGTGAATTACCGTTCCGGTTAGGTTAAAAACGGTTTCATAGCCGTGTCCGACGTGATCTCGAAGCCATGTCGTGATTGGTTCGAGATAATGTTCGGGGAGCGTTGCCCAACTCGATAATTGAGAACGGTCACGTTCTGATGTTTGTATCTCGCGGATGGCATTGGCAACTGTGGCCGCACCCCATTGATCTACCAGGGACGCTAGTTGCGGTGCCCGAAGCACCTGATCGACCCCCGGTAATTTGCGACGTTGATTGCTTTTTTCAACCACAAGGAGAGCTTAACAGTATCGTTCTCAAGGATTGTGACTCGAGTCCACGAATGCTCAAGCTATCGGAAATGCGGTAATGTCGTTGCATTCAAAGCGGAGGTTGCGCGATGACGGATAGTAGGCGATTAGCGTTTGTTGGTCTTGGCGTTATGGGATATCCCATGGCAAGTCATCTCGCAGCTGCTGGGCACCAAGTTGTCGTATATAACCGGACTCAAACCCGAGCCGAGCTTTGGTGTACCGAACACGACGGATCGATCGCCACGACACCACGCGAAGCGGCGACCGGCTCAGAAATTGTATTTATGTGTGTGGGTAACGACGACGACGTACGTAGCGTTGCGTTATCCGATGATGGTGTCATGGCGGGCGTTGAGGCAGGGGCCATCGTCGTCGACCACACGACGGCATCGGCGGAACTGGCGGTCGAGTTGGAGCAAGTGGCTAATGCGAATAACGCTGATTTTTTGGATGCCCCCGTCAGTGGTGGTCAGGCGGGTGCAGAAAATGGGCAGCTCACGGTCATGCTTGGCGGTGCGGAGGCGGTCTTCGCGCGAGCAGAAAGCGTAATCGCCTGTTACGCCAAGTCGGCGCGGTTGATGGGCGGCGTCGGTTCTGGTCAATTGACAAAAATGGTTAACCAAGTGTGCATAGCGGGGATCCTACAAGGGCTTTCTGAAGGACTTCATTTGGCGGAAAAAGCGGGTCTCGACGTAGACGATGTTGTCGATGTCATATCAAAAGGGGCGGCCCAATCGTGGCAAATGGACAACCGGGCAGGGACGATGGCCGAACGCGAATTTGAGTTCGGTTTTGCGGTGAATTGGATGCGTAAGGATCTGGATATCGCGCTTGCAACCGCCCGAAAGGTCGGGGCGCGAATGCCTTTGGCTGGGCTCGTGGATCAATTTTATGCGGATGTTCAGGCGATGGGAGGAAGTCGCTGGGACACCTCGAGCTTGATCGAAAGGTTACGCCGAGTGGAAGAGTAGGCCGGACGAGTTAGCGTTCGTTGATCGGCACAAAATCACGCAACCCCGACCCGGTATACAACTGCCGGGGCCGCCCGATCTTGTAAGGAACGCTGACCATCTCTTTCCAGTGTGCGATCCAGCCTGGGGTTCGTCCCGTTGTGAAGATCACGGTGAACATCTCGGTGGGGATGCCGATAGCTTTTAAGATAATGCCGGAGTAGAAGTCCACGTTGGGGTACAAACGCCGGTCAACAAAAAACTCGTCTTCTAGGGCGATCGTTTCGAGTCGCTGCGCCATTTGTAGGGTGGGGTCGTTTTCGACGCCGAGTTCGGTCAAGACTTCATGGCAAGTCTCTTGCATGACAGTCGCCCGAGGGTCGTAATTCTTGTAGACCCGATGCCCGAAGCCCATGATGCGGAAGGAATCGTCCTTATCTTTCGCCCGACTCACGTACTGATCGATGTTCTTGGGGTCGCCAATCTCGGCAAGCATGTTGAGCACTGCCTCGTTAGCACCACCGTGGGCTGGTCCCCACAAAGCGGCGATGCCAGCGGCAATGCTCGCGTAAGGATTTGCGCCGGTCGATCCAGCAAGTCTGACGGTCGAGGTGGAAGCATTTTGTTCGTGATCTGCGTGGAGAAGAAATATGCGATCCATGGCACGTGCAAGTACAGGACTCACGGTGTAGTCGTCGCCGGTCGAGAACATCATGTTGAGGAAGTTCTCTCCATACGCTAAATCAGACCGCGGGGGTACAAACGGCAACCCTTGGCTGTGGCGGTAAGTCATAGCGGCCAGCGTCGGCATCTTGGCGATTAAGCGCCGGCTGGTGAGCATGCGGTCATCTTCGTTGTCGACGTTAAGATCCGCGTGGTAGTGCGCAGATAGCGATGCCGTCATGGAACACATGGTCCCCATGGGATGGGCATCCTGAGCAATCGACGCAAAGGCTTGCGCGTAACGTTCGTCTACGTCAGCTTCGTCCTTGATGCCGGCAACAAATGTTTCCTTCTCTTGGACGGTTGGAAGAGCTTCGTTCAAAAGGAGGTAGCACAGCTCCATGTGATCAGAATGTTCTGCGAGTTGTTCAATGGGATATCCGCGGTGCAGTAGAACCCCGTTATCCCCATCAATGTACGTGATTGCCGATTCGCAAGATGCAGTTGAGACGAAACCGGGGTCGTAAGTGAAGTAACCTTGCGAGGTCAGTTTTCCAACGTCGATAACGTCTTGACCCTCGGTGGGACTGTATACGGGGAGATCGACATCTACCCCGCCAACTGATAGTCGAGCTGCTTTATCTGCCATGCCCGCTGGTGTCTCCCATAGTGGATCGATGTTGCAGGAAAAGAGCGATCGAGCGTATCGGGGCCGCATTGAATTTGTCAATGTGACAAAACCGCATCCTAAGATTTTCGTCTCATTGCATAGTCAAGATTTAGGCCATGGACTATGATGCATGCGCCGGGCGGTGTTTCCGGAAGCACTCTTGATACCTCGGGAAATGACCTGCATCACCTGAATGAATACTGAACGCCCCGTCAACCTAGCGTTTGACACGATCATCCGGCAGCCGGTGCATGCTATTGCGTCATTCTTGCACCGTGTTTCGGGCGCGTTTTTGGTGTTTGGCTCAGGGTATCTACTGTTTTTGTTGGATCGCTCGTTGGCGTCGGAGACTGGTTTGCAGACGGTGAAAACTCGACTGGACGCAACGCTAGAAACGTATCTCATATGGTTGATATTGGTTGCATTGATTTATCACGTGGTCGCGGGGATTAAACACCTTTTGCTAGACATGCATGTCGGTGATACCGAGGCAGCCGCCGTCGCGGGTTCCTACGTGGTAATTGTCGTGAGTGTTGCGCTTGCTGGTTTGGCGGCGTTTTGGTTGTGGTAATGCGTATATGGAGCACACGCCAGCGCGGTCTTCTTGATTTTGTCTTGCAACGCCTTACAGCTCTTGTACTCGGTCTTTATGCACTTTGCGTGCTTGGTTTTCTGTTGTCTCGGAGTGAGGTTACATACGCCGAATGGGTCGGTTTTATGGGGTCTTTGCCGATGACGATTTTTTCGACGGTGTCCCTTCTATCCCTGGGTGTACACGCTTGGATTGGGATGTGGACCATCGGCACCGATTACATTCGAACATTCTCTTTTGGCAAACGATCAACGTTTTTGCGACAGAGTTACCAGGCCGTTATCGCTTTGCTATTGCTGGGCTACGTGATTTGGGGAAATGCCGTTATCTGGGGTCTAAGTTAGTGGCTCTACGTACGCTCACATTCGACGGTGTCATTGTTGGGGGCGGTGGTGCTGGCATGCGCGCAGGTCTTCAACTGGCACAGTCTGGACTAAACACAGCAGTCATTTCCAAGGTCTTCCCAACCCGTTCACATACCGTATCGGCTCAAGGTGGGATCACCTGTGCGATCGCGAGCGACGATCCCGACGACGATTGGCGCTGGCACATGTATGACACCGTCAAGGGCTCAGATTACATAGGCGATCAAGATGCCATCGAGTACATGTGCAGCGTGGGACCGGAAGCGGTTTACGAACTTGAGCATATGGGAATGCCGTTTTCGCGTACGGAATCGGGGAGAATCTATCAACGACCGTTCGGGGGACAATCGAAGGACTACGGCAAGGGGGGGCAAGCCTCGCGTACTTGCGCGGCTGCAGATCGCACCGGACACGCACTCCTACATACGCTGTACCAAGCAAACCTGAGGGCCGGGACCACGTTTTTGTCGGAGTGGTTTGTCGTGGATCTTGTGAAAAACCAAGACGGGGCGGTGGTGGGTGTTATTGCGATATGTATTGAGACGGGCGAAACGGTTTACGTCAAAGCACAAGCAACGGTATTTGCGACGGGAGGTGCTGGCCGTATCTACGCGAGTACGACCAATGCGCTGATGAATACAGGTGACGGTATCGGTATGGCGCTCCGTGGTGGGTTCCCGGTTCAAGATATCGAGATGTGGCAATTTCACCCCACTGGTATCGCTGGCCATGGGATTCTTGTCACGGAGGGATGTCGGGGTGAGGGTGGATACCTAATCAACAAGGATGGGGAGCGCTTCATGGAGCGGTATGCACCCAACGCGAAAGATCTAGCTGGTCGCGATGTTGTCGCTCGTTCAATGATCCAAGAAATCCTGGAAGGCAACGGTTGTGGACCCGAAGCCGATCACGTTCTCTTGAAACTGGATCATTTGGGAACAGAAGTTCTCGAAAGACGATTGCCGGGTATTCTTGAGTTGTCACGAACGTACGCGCACGTGGACCCGACCAAGGAATCGATTCCGGTCGTTCCGACTTGTCACTACATGATGGGTGGGATTCCAACGAGTGTGGATGGTCAAGCGTTGACCCAAGACGAGTCAGGTAGCGACATTCCAATCCCTGGTTTGTATGCGGTCGGTGAGGCTGCTTGTGTATCTGTGCATGGCGCTAATCGTCTGGGAGGCAATTCCCTACTCGATCTGATCGTGTTTGGTCGTGCAGCTGGACTCCATATTGAAAATGTCCTTCGACAGGGAGTCAGTTTTCGCGACGCGGCGGACAGTGATTTGGATCAAGCCACCGCGCGGTTACAACGATGGGACAATTCTTCAGGTGGCGAAGGGGTCAACGAATTGAAGAAGGAACTCCAGAACACAATGCAGATTAATTTCGGAGTATTTCGAACAGAATCCAACATGATTGAGGGGATGCGAGCTTTAGCCGACCTTCGCGAGCGAATTGCACGTGCTCATTTGTCGGACAAGAGCGAAGTTTTTAACACTGCGCGGCTCGAAGCCTTGGAGCTCGATAACCTGTTGGACGTGGCCGAAGCGACCGCAATCACCGCTGAAGGTCGCCGTGAAAGTCGTGGCGCTCACTCGCGAGTCGACTATAAGTCGAGGGATGACGAGAATTGGCTGTGTCACTCAATGTATTTTCCAAAGGAAATGAGGGTCGGAAAACGCGCGGTAAATCTGACGCCGAAAACCGTTCCGAGTTTTGAGCCGAAAGAGCGTACGTACTAACCATGCAAGTCAGTGTATATCGATACGTACCGAGCCAAGATATAACTCCGCGGATGCAGGATTACGAAATCGACATTCCTGCGGACCGGGACTTGATGGTTCTTGACGTTCTTGAGCTTGTTAAGGCCGAGGATCCCACGGTGGCCTATCGACGGTCTTGTCGAGAGGGTGTGTGTGGATCGGATGGGATCAATATGAATGGAACGAATGGGCTAGCGTGCAAGACGCCGGTGTCAGAAGTTGCGAAAAATAAGACGTTGGTCCTTAAGCCCCTGCCGGGCTTGCCGGTGGTTCGTGACTTAGTAGTTGATATGACTCAGTTCTACGACCAATACGAAAAAGTATCACCGTACCTCATTAACGATGAGGAGCCGCCTGAACAGGAACGATTGCAATCGCCGGAAGAGCGTGCCGAACTAGATGGCCTTTACGAATGCATCCTGTGTGCCTGTTGCTCTACGTCTTGTCCCTCGTTCTGGTGGAACCCAGACAAATTCATAGGCCCAGCAGGGTTGCTTCAGGCGTATCGGTTCCTTGCAGACAGTCGGGATACTGCGGCGGAAGAACGTTTAGCGAAACTTAGCGATCCGTTTAGTGTTTTTCGATGCCGAGGCATCATGAACTGTGTCAGTGTCTGTCCGAAAGGTCTGAATCCGACACGCGCTATAGGTAAGATACGGTCGTTACTGCTGAAGCAGAGTTCCTAAAGAAAGCGCGTCCTATGTTTCATCTTGAAACGCATTGAAGCGCCATGGATGAAAACTATCTAGTTCGAATGCGACGGAGCTCCCATCTTTCGGGTGGAAGCGCGGCGTACATCGAGACGATGTACGAACAGTTCCTCGAAAATCCCAATCTTATTGCCGAAGGTTGGCGTGACTATTTTGAAAAGCTGCCAATGGTGGATGGCATTAGTGTGGATTTCCCCCATGGATCGATCATTCGACACTTCGAGCGTTTAGGCCGAAATCGACTTAGAGCACGGCCGGAAAGAGTAAGTACGGAAGTCAGTTCGGAGCACGAGCGGAAACAAGTTCGTGTGCTGGAGCTAATCAGTGCTTATCGCCATCGAGGACACCGTCGAGCGGTCATAGATCCACTCAACATCTGGGTACGGGATCCTGCGCCAGAACTTGATCTTGCGTTCCACGATTTGACTGAGGGTGACCTCGATACTGTATTTCAAACGGGATCCTCCCATTTTTTCGAAGACGGGCAGGCGTCTCTTCGCCATATTATCAAAGCGCTTGAAGACACTTACTGTCGATCTCTCGGCACGGAGTACATGTTTATCACTGATGCGGGTGAGCAACTGTGGTTGCGTAAACGGCTTGAATCGGTACACGCAAGGCCGGCGTTTTCAGAGGAGCACCGGGGCACGATTCTTGAACGACTCGTGGCGGCCGAAGGCCTCGAGAAGTACTTGCACAAGAAATATCCGGGGACAAAACGGTTTGGACTTGAAGGTGGAGAAAGTCTGATCCCGATGTTACATGAGGGCCTCCAGCGTTGCGGTTCACACGGTGTCGTGGAGACGGTTATCGGTATGGCGCATCGAGGCCGTTTGAATGTCTTGGTCAACGTCCTCGGGAAGCAGCCTGCGGAATTGTTTGACGAGTTTGACGGTAAAACCCCTGAGGGGGATCGGACAGGAGACGTTAAATACCACCAAGGATTTTCTTCGAACGTTACGACGGTTGGCGGCGAGATGCATGTGGCCCTGGTATTTAACCCATCTCATCTCGAAATCGTCGGTCCCGTCGTGGAAGGGTCAGTTCGTGCACGGCAAGATCGACGCCGGGACTACACGGGAGATTTGGTCGTCCCTTTACTGATCCATGGCGATGCAGCATTCGCGGGTCAGGGGGTGGTCATGGAAACTTTTCAGATGTCCCAGACTCGCGGCTTTCACAGCGGTGGAACGATACACCTTATCGTCAACAATCAAATCGGTTTCACGACACATCGCATCGACGACGCTCGGTCGACGGAATATTGCAGCGAAATTGCCAAAATGGTTCGAGCGCCGATTTTTCATGTCAATGGAGACGATCCGGAAGCGGCTGTTTTTGCAATGCAGTTGGCGGTCGATTACCGGATGGCGTTTCACAAGGACGTTGTTATCGACCTGGTTTGTTATCGAAGGCGCGGACACAACGAGGCTGAGGAGCCCATGAAGACGCAACCGCTTATGTACGCTTCGATTCGTCGACATCCAACCGTATGTTCTCTCTACGCCGAGAAATTACATGCCGATGGTATGTTGGCGAGCTCTGAATCCGACCGATGGATTTCAAAGTACCGTGATCAGCTCGATTCGGGGGAACACGTTGCCCTTTCGTTGGTGCACGAACCAAATAAAGATCTGTTTGTTGATTGGCGGCCGTATCTTGGTCACGAATGGACCGCGCCGGCAGATACAGGGTTTGGGCTAGAGCGTCTTCGTGAGCTGGCTGACGGTGTAAACAAACTCCCCGAGGGCTTTGTTTTACACCGTCAGGTACAAAGAATCTTTCAGGATCGGCAACGTATGGCGGCGGGTGCAATGCCGATCAATTGGGGGTTTGCAGAGGTACTGGCGTACGCGTCACTTCTTGATCAAGGGCATCCGGTGCGTTTAACCGGTCAGGATGTTGGTGTTGGAACTTTTTCCCATCGGCATGCTGCGGTACACAATCAACGTGACGGCAAACGTCACATTCCGCTTAACCATCTCGCTGAGTGGCCCACGTTTGATATTTACGATTCGCTCCTTTCGGAGGAGGCTGTGCTTGCCTTTGAATATGGGTACGCGACGACGACGCCTGGAGCCTTATGTATTTGGGAGGCCCAGTTTGGGGATTTCGCAAACGGTGCTCAAGTTGTCATCGATCAATTTGTCTCCAGCGGTGAAGCAAAATGGGAACGCTTGTGTGGATTGGTTATGTTGCTTCCCCATGGCTATGAAGGTATGGGCCCGGAACATTCTTCGGCCCGGCTCGAACGGTTCTTACAACTTTCGGCAGAACACAATATTCAGATTTGTCTCCCGACGACACCAGCACAAATGTTTCACATGCTGCGGCGTCAAGTTATCCGTCCGTTACGCAAACCTCTAATTGTGTTAACGCCCAAGAGTCTTCTCAGGCATAAGCTCGCCGTATCTTCGTTGGAGGATTTGACGAATGGTCAGTTCCGTACCGTTCTTGGTGAAATCGATGCGCTTGATCCGAATCGTGTGGACCGTCTGGTCCTTTGTTCGGGCAAGATCTACTACGATCTCCTGGAACAGCGTCGTGAGGAAGGAGCCGAGAATGTGGCGATTGTTCGATTGGAACAGTTGTACCCATTTCCCGAGCGCGACTTGGGGAAGGTCATCGCACCGTTTCGGAATATCAAGGACGTTGTTTGGTGTCAGGAGGAGCCCATGAATCAGGGTGCATGGTATTCAAGTCAACACCATATACGCAGGGTCATCCTCGACCACAATGATAAGCTCTACCTGTCGTATGCAGGACGCGAAGGGTTCGCCGCCACGGCTGGCGGATACGTGGCGAAACATCTTGAAAGGCAGCAGCGATTGGTGCGAGAAGCGCTGTTTGATTGATGATTATTGAACTTATGCGCCTCATTCACGGGAACTTAGCATGACCATTGATATTAAGGCGCCGACGTTTCCCGAGTCGATTTCTGAGGGGACGGTGGCCGCTTGGCATGTGATGCCCGGTGAATCCATTGCTCGAGACGAGTTATTGGTCGACATCGAGACCGACAAAGTGGTTATCGAGGTATTTTCTCCAGCCGATGGCTGTTTAACGGAGGTTATTAAAGAAGAGGGAGAAACCGTTGAGAGCGAGGAAGTCATAGCTCAATTCGAAGCGGGAAGTTTAGAAATGCCGACAACAGCATCGGTCTCTGAGCCAGGTAACTCAACGGCTGATGAAGCAAGTGCCAGGCTATCGCCAGCGGCGCGAAAACTCGCCGAAGAGAACGCTATTGATACACAAGAACTGACGGGCACAGGTCGCGACGGGCGGATAACCAAAACCGACGTGTTGACCGTAGTGAATGCGGGCGATCGCGATGTCGATGACGCTACGCAGTCTTCCGCAAGTGTTAGCCAGGAATTTGATTCTGGCGAGTTGGGTGAGCGAGTGGAACGTCGAGTCCCAATGACGCGACTTCGGGCAAGTCTTGCGCATCGTCTCGTCGAGGGCCAGCAAACGGCAGTGACGCTTACAACGTTCAATGAAGTAGATATGGAGCCCATCAAGCGCATCCGGGAAAAATATCAACGGGAATTCGAGCAAAGTCATCATGGAACGCGGTTGGGGTTTATGAGTTTCTTCGTGCGAGCCTCGGTGGAGGCTTTAAAGCGCTTTCCTTTGGTAAACGCTTCTATCGACGAAAACGACATCGTGTATCACGGTTATTACGATATTGGCGTTGCTGTCGGTACCGAACGGGGGTTGGTTGTCCCTGTGATCCGCGATGCAGATGCGCTTGGTCTTGCTCAAATTGAAGATCAGGTAACTGAGTACGGCGCTAGAGCCCGAGACGGCAAGCTTTCGCTGGAAGATCTCCAAGGTGGTACGTTCACGATTTCGAACGGTGGTGTGTTTGGTTCCTTGATGTCAACGCCCGTACTCAATCCACCGCAGACCGCGATTCTAGGCATGCACAAGATTCAAGATCGTCCGGTGGTTGAGGACGGTGAAGTTGTGGTTAGACCGATGATGTATTTAGCCCTGTCATATGATCATCGATTAATCGACGGCCAGGAGGCGGTTCGATTTCTCGTCGCGATTAAAGGCATGATTGAAGATCCTGCGAGGATTCTATTAGAACTGTGAAGGACGCATCGTGAGTGACCGATTGAACTATGAAGTTATAGTTATTGGAGGCGGTCCTGCTGGCTATGCCGGTGCGATCCGAGCCGCGCAATTGGGACTGAAGACGGCATGCATTGATCGGTCCTTGGGCAAGGACGGTCAACCATCATTGGGAGGAACCTGTTTGAACTGGGGTTGTATCCCATCTAAAGCGCTACTCGACGCGTCGCAGAAGTATGCGGAACTCCAAGGTCTTGAAACTTTGGGGATTGAAGCAAAGGAAGTGAGTCTCGATCTCCCGAAAATGATTGCTCGCAAGGATGCGGTCGTGGCGCAGCTGACGGGTGGTATTTCATCGCTGTTTCAAGCCAATGGCGTTGACTTTTGCCCAGGCACCGGACGATTGCTTTCAGGACGACGGGTAGTGTGGACGGACCACGAAGGGTCGTCGACGGAATTAACGGCCGGACATGTGGTGCTTGCGCCGGGGTCGGTTCCAATGGATATCGACGCGGCCCCCGTTTCTAACGAAGGTATAGTGGATTCGACGGGCGCTCTGGAATTTGATGTCGTACCGAAGCAACTTGGAATCATCGGTGCTGGCATCATTGGGCTTGAGCTAGGTAGTGTTTGGGCCCGTCTTGGATCGAAGGTGATCGTACTTGAGGCCTTGGATTCCTTCTTACCAATGGTCGATAAGCGTATCGCTCGTGAAGCATTGCGTACCTTACGAAAACAAGGTCTCGATATCCGTTTGGGTGCGAGGGTTGTTGCTGCCACTGAAGCAAACGATACCGTTGAGGTCGTCTACCAGGACAAGGATGGCGATCAGAATATTTCGGTAGAAAAGTTGATCGTGGCCGTTGGAAGGCGGCCCTACACCGAGAATCTTCTCGCGCAAGATAGCGGAGTTAGCTTGGACGAGCGTGGCTTTTTATACGTGAACGATTTATGTGAAACGGGTGTTCCCGGCGTGTTTGCTGTGGGAGACGTGGTTCGTGGACCAATGCTTGCGCACAAAGGAGCCGAAGAAGGGGTCATGGTTGCCGAGCGAATCGCCGGGTTCAAACCGTTGGTTAACTACACGACTGTTCCGAATGTGATCTATACCCACCCCGAGATAGCTTGGGTGGGGCGGAACGAACAGGAATTAACGTCGGAGGGTGAAGCCATCGCGACCGGCTCTTTTTCTTTCGGAGCGAGTGGCCGAGCATTAGCCGCGAACGATGCCGAAGGCATGGTCAAGATTGTTGCCGACGCTGACTCGGACCAGATTCTTGGCGTGCACGTGATCGGTCCGCAGGCATCTGAGTTGATTGGGCAGGCTGTTGTTGCCATGGAGTTCAGCGCGAGCGCGGAGGATCTTGGATTGACAATGTTTGCGCACCCCACGCTTTCCGAGGCCGTTCACGAGGCAGCGCTGGCCGTTGGTGGGCGCGCGATACATACAGTAAATAGAAAGAAAAAGTGATGGGAGTTGTGTAGCGTCTATTTGGGATGCCACACGTTCGGGGGAACGATATTCAATGAATCTTCACGAATACCAAGCGAAGCGTCTTTTTGCTGACTACGGGTTGCCAGTGTCAGTCGGATACGCGGCTGATACCTCGGACGAAGCGGTTGCTGCGGCAGAGCGAATTGGGGGTAAGGCGTGGGTTTGTAAGGTGCAAGTCCATGCAGGTGGCCGCGGCAAGGCGGGTGGTGTGCAACTTGTCGATTCAATCGAAGAGGTCCGTTCGTTTGCGGAACGTTGGCTCGGTGGGCGATTGGTGACGGTGCAAACGGATGCCGAAGGGCAACCCGTCAACCAGGTCTACATCGAGGCTTGCGCAGGTATCGAGCGAGAGTTGTACCTAGGGGCCGTGATCGACAGAAGCAGTAGCCGTATTGTTGTGATGGCGTCCAAAGAGGGTGGCGTCGAAATCGAGAAGGTGGCCGAAGAATCTCCCGAAAAGATTTTTCGCGTCGTGATCGATCCCTACGTTGGGCCTCAGTCATACCAGGGCAGGGATCTGGCATTTCGTTTAGGTATGCAGGGAAATCAAGTTCAACAATTTACGTTATTATTCAATAAATTAATAGAACTATTTAATAAATTAGATTGTTCATTGGTCGAAATCAATCCGCTGGTGATCACGGATGAGGGCGATGTCCATTGCCTGGACGCGAAGATCAACATCGACGGGAATGCGTTATACCGCCACGACGATCTTCGTTCGATGCGAGATATTTCGCAGGAAGATGAGCGAGAAGTTCGGGCGGACGGATTCGGGCTCAACTACGTGGCTTTGGATGGAAACATCGGGTGCATGGTCAACGGCGCGGGTCTTGCGATGGGAACCATGGACTTGGTCAAGTTGCATGGCGGTAATCCGGCCAATTTTCTCGATGTTGGTGGAGGGGCTAGTCAAGAAGCCGTTGCCGAGGCGTTCAAGATCATTCTTTCTGATCCCAATGTTCGAGCGGTGCTAATCAATATCTTTGGAGGCATCGTTTCTTGTGCAACCATTGCGGATGGAATTATTGCGGCTGTAGAAGAAATAGGTGTTGATGTTCCCGTGGTCGTGAGATTTGAAGGGAATAATGCCGAACAAGGTTCTAACAAGTTGGCGTCGAGCGGTCTTAATCTCATCGCCTCGAGCTCGTTGGTGGATGCTGCTGACAAAGCGATTGAGGCTGCGGGAGCATCTGCGTGAGCATCTTAGTCGATTCCACGACTCGGGTGATTTGCCAGGGGTTTACAGGATCTCAGGGAACCTTGCATTCTGAACAAGCCATCGCATATGGCACTCAGTTGGTCGGAGGTGTTACGCCGGGCAAAGGTGGTAGTGAACATTTGGGGTTGCCCGTTTTCGACAGCGTTCGTGAGGCGGTGGAAGAAACCAACGCAAATGCTACTGTCATTTATGTTCCTGCGGCTTACTGCAAGGATTCGATATTGGAAGCCCTTGATGCCGGTGTCGAGTTGATCGTATGTATTACCGAAGGTGTTCCTACGCTCGATATGCTTGAGGTAAAAGCCCGAATAGGAATCTCGGATGCTCGTTTGATTGGACCCAACTGTCCCGGGGTCATCACACCGGGCGAGTGCAAGATTGGCATCATGCCGGGCGACATTCATTTGCCTGGCAAAGTGGGTGTCGTATCGCGTTCGGGGACACTGACGTATGAAGCAGTCAAACAGACGACGGACAAGGGTTATGGTCAGACGACGTGTGTGGGGATTGGCGGCGACCCCATACCGGGAACACACTTCGTCGATGTGTTGGGCCTTTTTCAGCAAGACGACGCGACCGAAGCCGTGGTGATGGTTGGCGAAATTGGAGGTACGGCGGAAGAGGAAGCTGCAGAATTTATCAAATCGGAAGTACGAAAACCCGTGGTCGCGTATATCGCAGGGGTAACGGCGCCCCCGGGTAAACGGATGGGACATGCGGGAGCAATTATCGCGGGCGGAAAGGGAACTGCGAACGAGAAGTTCACTGCGTTAGAGGCGGCGGGGGTCAGAACCGTGAAGAGCTTGGCTGATATTGGCGACGCTCTCGCAGAAGTAACAGGTTGGGAGTAAGCAATGACAGCGGAAACACATGGTTTTCAAACCGAGGCGCGGAAATTGCTGCAGCTCATGATCAATTCTCTCTATTCGAACAAGGAGATTTTTTTACGGGAGCTGATATCCAACGCCTCTGACGCGATCGACAAGTTGCGTTTCGAAGCGTTGGCGCAACCCGAACTATCGGAGACGGATTCCGACTATCGAATTGTGATCGAATTCGACAAGGACGCGGGGACATTGTCGGTAGCAGACAACGGAATAGGTATGTCTCGACAGGAAGTCGTCGAGAACCTCGGCACCATCGCCCGATCAGGTACCGAAGAATTTTTCGCCAACCTAACCGGGGACCAGCAGCAAGACTCGACATTAATTGGCCAGTTTGGCGTGGGTTTTTATAGTGCCTTCATTGTTGCGGACGAGGTCCAGGTGCTAACCCGGAAAGCCGGTGAGGACCAAGGGACCAGCTGGAAATCGAGCGGTGAAGATGACTTCATTGTCGACGAGGCTGAATCCAATCGCGGCACGTCCGTGGTACTTAAGCTAAAGCAAGATTCTATGGAATTTGCTGATGGATTCCGGTTACGAAATATTGTGAGGCGGTACAGCGATCACATCGGCATACCCGTCGAAATGCCAAAAGACGACAACGAATCGGGCGATGAAAAGGAGGTCGTCAATTCAGCTAAAGCGCTGTGGACGCGATCTCGATCCGAGGTTTCAGAAACGGAGTATCACGAGTTCTACAAACACATTTCTCATGACTTTGAGGACCCGACGACCTGGTCGCACAACCGCGTTGAAGGCAAATTTGAGTACACCAGCTTGCTCTATGTGCCTGCTCGTGCACCGTTCGATTTGTGGAATCGAGAGTTGCCGAGAGGTCTCAAGCTCTATGTGCAGCGGGTCTTCATCATGGACGAGGCGGATCAATTCTTGCCGCTCTACCTCCGTTTCATTCGCGGCATCGTGGATTCCAATGACCTGCCACTTAACGTTTCGCGTGAATTGCTACAACAATCAGAGCACGTGCTTTCGATTAGGAATGCGCTCACCAAGCGTGTACTCGATATGTTGGCGAAAATGGCGGAAGAGGATTCGGAAAAGTACGGTGCGTTTTGGGACGAGTTTGGGCAAGTACTTAAGGAAGGTGCCGGAGAAGATGCGACCAACCGCGATGCTCTGCTTAACCTCATGCGTTTTACGTCGACGGCGGATGAGTCCACGGATCAGCGTGTTTCTCTGGCGAGCTATAAGGAACGTGCTAACGAGGAACAGAAAAAGATCTATTTTGTGTTAGGTGAAAATCTCACCACGGCGCGCCAAAGTCCTCATCTCGAAGTATTTAAGCAACAGAACATCGAGGTGCTGCTATTGTCGGATCGCGTCGATGAATGGTTGATGTCCTTCATGACGGAGTTCGACGGATGGTCGTTTCAGGACATTATGCGCGGTGAACTTGATCTACCCGATGTCGATAAGCCCAAGGATTTCGATGACGATCCCTTGATCCAGCGGATTCAGGATGTGTTGGGAGAGAAGGTTGAATCGGTACGGCGATCAACCCGACTAACCGACTCGGCGGCTTGCCTCGTGCTGGGTGACGATGACATGGGACAACAAATGCGTCAGATCATGGAGGCCTCGGGTCAATCGGTACCCGACTCCAAACCGCACTTCGAGATTAATGGCGATCATCCGTTGGTCGGACGATTGGACGTAGAAGTTGACGAAGATAGATTTCGCGACATGGTTCTGATTCTTTTTGATCAGGCTTCGTTGGCAGATGGGAGCGCGTTGCTTGAGCCGGGTGAGTACGTACATCGTATTAATCGACTGCTCCTGGACCTCTTGGAGTGATGGTGGGAACTTGCAAGTAGCCATTATTGGAGCCGGTAACTTTGGGACCGCCGTCGCTAACATTGTTTCAGCTAATGGTGTGCCTGCGTACTTGTGGATGCGCGATCCCAAACAACTCGCCGAGATTGAAAAGTTTGGTGAGAACCGTCGTTATCTGAGGGGGCATCCACTCGAAGGGAAAGTCACTCCCACCTTGGATCTTGAAAAGGCCGTGACCGAAAGTGATCTGCTGTTCATTACCGTTCCAAGCGCGTCTTTTAGAGAAATGTCGGTCGAGTTAGCACCCTTTGTTGCCAAAGAAACCTATGTTGTTAGCGGAACGAAAGGCGTAGAGGCTCCGAACTTTAACTTGATGAGTCAGATCCTTGAGGAGGAATTACCCGATCGTCGGATTGGAACTATTAGTGGGCCTAATATCGCTGAAGAAATCGCGGATGGGCATTTAACGGGTACTGTTGTGGCTAGCCGCGACCCTGGGTTGTGTGAATGCGTTCAAAGGGTATTTGCGAGTGACACTTTTCGCGTCTACTCGAGCGAAGACATTTATGGTGTCGAGTTGGGCGGTGCGCTCAAGAATATTTATGCAATCGTTTGCGGAATGGCGGCCCGACTTGAAGTGGGACAAAACACGATCGCAATGTTGATTACGCGAAGTCTGGCTGAGATGAGTCGATTTGCTGAATCGATGGGGGCCAATCCCTATACTTTTCTCGGGTTGGCAGGTGTTGGCGATCTATTGGTGACGTGCACGTCACCACTATCCAGAAATTACCAATTGGGTTTTCGGATCGCGGGCGGTTTGTCGTTACATGAAGCGATGGATGAGTTGGGTAAGTTAGCCGAAGGTGTCAACACCTTGCATGTCGTGCACCAAAAGCGTGAACAATTGGGCGTGTACATGCCGTTGGCCGAAGCGCTATTCCATGTGTTGTTCGAACAAGGGGCGATAGACGAGGTAGTCGGTGGATTGATGACGGGTGAGCAGCAAGTTGACGTTGAATTTGCTAAGCCAACGACGTGGAGTGTGGCAAATTGAAGTGGTGGCCGATCATCACGGTGTTTGGGTTATTTGCGTCGGCGAGTGAGGATATACCTGGTGCTTTTGATCTCAACGAAGTCGATCGTTTTCCTCGATCTTGGATCGTCAAATTTCAAAGCCGAGAAGAATCACGACCCCACGAGTTCATAGTCGGTCCGGTTGACAAGATGGGGCAAGAAGTTCGGTTTGAAAATTCGATTCGTACGGACGGCGAGAAAATTCGAATGACCTACCAGATTCCTCCGGGTTACAAATTGGTCGAGGTGCTCCATCACTATGAAGATCAAATAAGTCGGATGGCTGACAAGCTTCTATTCCAGTGCAATGGCCCCGCTTGTGGAAGGTCCTCAATTTGGGCTAACGACGTTTTTGGTATACGTCTTCTGGCCGCCCCCAATAGGAATCAACATTATCTTGCAGCGACATTTACCGTGGACGGGAATCAATCATTGGTTGCGATTTATCTCGTTGAGCGGGGCAACAAACGAATCTATGTCCACACCGAACAGGTCTTAACAGGAACTCGTCTTGAATTTGACGGGAATCGCGACTTTGCGGAACGGCTATCAAAGCGCGGATTTCTTCAGATCGATGGGATTGTCCCCAACCCACAAGGCGTGTTGGACGAAAGTCAGCTGAAACAATTGGACTTGCTCGCGGGGTCGTTGACAAGTTTTGTTGGACAACAAATTTATGTGGTGTGTCACATGTACGGATCCCTGGATGTCGATGTTCTACTTGAACGATCCAAGGAGTGCGCGGGAATCGTGGCAGAACGTATTGCTGAAGTCAGCGGTGTGACAATGCTGCCGTTTGGCGCGGGCCCAATGGCTCCGACGCAGCAAGCAACGTACGCGAGACTGGAGCTTGTGCTTCCTAGCCGTCTCCGGAGTGAGTGACGCGTATAGAGGTCCGGCGGGGACGGAGGCACTGATTCAGTATGTCACGACTCGGCTAGCTCAAGCTCCAGATATCTTCTACGGCCACGGATCGATTAACGCGGAAATGGAAGCGTGGATCTTGGTGCACGGTCTTCTGGAGCAGAAGGTCGTCGATTCGATCGACGTGCACTTTGAACGGATCGTAGACGATTGCCTGTCGCTTCGTCTTCGTGAACGGATTCCGGCGGCGTACCTGACGGGGTTAGCTTGGTACTTCAATCGATGGTTCGACGTTGCCCAGGGCGTAATGATTCCTCGCTCGCCGATTGGCGAAATGATCGAGACGAACCTAAGACCCTGGTTGAGAGAGCCACCCGAACGTATTTTAGATCTGTGCTGTGGGACGGGATGTCTTGGCGTCATGGCAGCGTTGGCATTCCCAGGAACCTCGGTGACGTTGGTAGATAATGATGAACGGGCCTTATCTTCTGCCAGATCGAACGTCGTACGGCACGGCGTGTCGGATGCCGTCGAGATTTTGAAATCGGATTTGTTTGATGAACTTAACCCGTGTCTGTATGACGTTATTATTGCCAATCCTCCCTATGTTTCTTTGGGCGAACTCGAGCTTCTGCCGGATGAATATTCCCATGAGCCACGGACAGGTCTGGTCGCGGGATACGACGGGCTTGCCTGTTGGCGCACCATTTTGATGAAGGTTGGCGAGTGGATTTCACCCAGAGGTGTCTTGGTCGGTGAAACTGGCAGTGCAACAGTCAACTTTTTGAACGCATTTTCGTCGTACGACATCTATTGGCCGGTACTCGATAGCGCGGTTCGGCAGGAGGATGGAGGGTTCGGCGTTTTCGTGGCCGACGCAGAAACATTCTTGCGGTAAGCTGAGTGAATGGCTGGCAATACGTTTGGACAGACCTTTACCGTTACGACGTTTGGCGAAAGTCACGGACTCGCGATGGGCGCCGTGGTCGATGGTTGTCCCCCGGGTCTTGAAATTAGTGAAGAGGATCTACAAGGAGACTTGAATCGCAGACGGCCGGGCCAGTCGAAATATACGACACAGCGTCGGGAAGACGATCAAGTAAAAATTCTTTCGGGTGTTTTTGAAGGAAAAACCACCGGCACTCCAATCGCACTCGTCATTGAAAACACGGATCAACGTTCAAGAGATTACGGACGGGTCAAAGATCTATACCGGCCTGCTCATGCGGACTTCACCTATGACCGAAAATACGGCCACCGGGATTATCGTGGGGGTGGTCGCGCATCGGCAAGGGAAACGGCGATGCGAGTTGCAGCTGCAGGGATCGCAAAGAAATACCTCCGCTTGACCTTTGGCACCGAGATACGAGGTTATCTTGCTGAGATCGGGCCCATCAGACCGGACGTAAAGTCATTAGATACGGTCTACGAGAACCCATTTTTCTGCCCGGATCCAGAAATGGTCGAGCCGATAGCCGAATTAATTGATCAACTTCGTCGCGACGGTGATTCCATCGGTGCCAGAGTTAATGTCATTGCAAACAACATGCCCGTCGGTTTAGGCGAACCGGTGTTCGATAAATTGGATGCGGAATTGGCGGCGGCACTCGTAAGCATTAATGCCGTCAAAGGCGTTGAATTCGGCGCCGGCTTCGGGGTTATTCAACAACGAGGCAGCGAACATCGGGATGAGATGGATACGTCCGGGTTCCTTTCCAATGATGCGGGAGGAATTCTGGGCGGCATATCGTCGGGTCAAGACATTGTGGTGAGCATTGCCTTGAAACCAACGTCGAGCCTGACGCGGCCTGGTAAGAGCGTTGATCGTGAGGGAAACGAAGTGGAGGTGGTCACCACGGGACGTCACGATCCGTGTGTCGGTATTCGTGCAACGCCTATTGCTGAGGCGATGGTGGCGCTCGTGCTCATGGATCATGCGCTTAGAGATAGGGCGCAGAATGCAGATGTAATTAGGTAGGGTTGTCGACTTGAAGTCGACGGATCCCTTGACGTATGTGCGGGACATGTAGAATGTTTTATTCCTCCTTCAGAGCCACACGGGTAAGCGACTTTGTGTAGAGCGAGAACATGAGTAAAACCCTCTACGATAAAATCTGGGATGCGCACGTTGTTGGGCAGCGGTCCGATGGAACGACCATTTTGTATATCGACCAGCACTTGTTGCACGAGGTCACTTCGCCCCAAGCTTTTGAAGGTTTAAGGCTGGCCGGAAGATCCCCGTGGCGGCTGGGAGCGAACCTTGCTACGCCGGATCACAATGTGCCGACGAAGAATCGAGCGGCTGGGGTCGAGGGAATAGAAGACCCGATAGCTAGAGAACAGGTCATAGCGCTGGATCGAAATTGCAATCATTTCGGTATTCGCCAGTTCGACATGACGGATCCGCGACAAGGCATCGTCCATGTAATAGGTCCGGAGCAAGGAGCTACTTTGCCTGGAACGACGATCGTTTGCGGTGATTCGCACACATCGACCCACGGTGCATTCGGGGCACTGGCTCATGGTATTGGTACCTCGGAAGTCGAACACGTTCTCGCGACGCAGTGTTTGGTTCAAACGAAATCTCGGAATATGCGAGTCGAAGTGCAAGGAAAGTTACGAGAGGGCGTGTACGCGAAGGATATCGTGCTCGCGATTATCGGCGAGTTGGGAACCGCCGGAGCGACGGGACATACCATCGAATACACGGGCGACGCGATCCAGTCCTTGTCGATGGAAGGACGGATGACCGTATGCAATATGTCGATTGAAGCAGGTGCGCGTGCAGGTCTAGTGGCAGTCGATGATGTGACGCTGAATTACATTGAGGGTCGTCCGCTAGCGCCGGAAGGAGAACGGCTTGAAATGGCGGAACAGTATTGGCGGGGCTTGGTGTCCGATCCTGGAGCTAACTTCGATTTATTCACCGAGTTGGACGCCGGCTCGCTGAAACCGCAGGTATCTTGGGGAACCAATCCCGAGCTTGTTGTTGACATAGATGATGTCGTTCCTGCGCCCGATAGCTTTGACGATCCAGCCAAAGAGGAAACGGCATTTAGGGCACTTGAGTATATGGGCTTGGAACCCGGGATGCCGATGACGGAGCTTCAACTCGATCGTATTTTCATTGGCTCCTGCACGAATTCTCGTATTGAAGATTTGCGAGCCGCGGCAGAAGTTGTAAAGGGCCGGAAGGTTTCCTCAGTGTTGAAATCTGCCATCGTCGTACCGGGATCAGGGCCGGTTAAGGCCGAGGCCGAGCAGGAGGGTTTAAACCAAATCTTTCTCGATGCAGGCTTCGAATGGCGGGATCCGGGGTGTTCTATGTGTCTGGCCATGAACGCGGATCGTTTGTATCCGGAAGAACGTGCCGCGTCCACTTCGAATCGAAATTTTGAAGGGCGTCAAGGACACCTAGGACGCACACACCTTGTTAGTCCAGCGACAGCGGCCGCTAGTGCCATAGCAGGACATTTTGCCGACCCACGCGAGTTTATGTGATGGATCCTTTTAACGTTTATCGGGGAACCGTGGTTCCACTCGACCGAGCAAATGTGGACACCGATCAAATCATCCCAAAGCAGTTCCTTAAATCCATTAAGCGGACCGGCTTTGGCGAGAATTTATTCGATGCCTGGCGCTTTAAGGATGAAGGTGAGATTGGCAAGAACCCCAACGAACGCGAAATTAATCGGGAATTTATTCTTAATGATCCTCGATACCAGGGCGTTAGCATCTTGCTGGGACGGCAAAATTTTGGTTGTGGTTCTAGCCGAGAGCACGCGGTATGGGCTTTATCGGAGTTTGGTATTCGGTGCGTTATTGCACCGAGCTTCGCTGATATTTTTTATAATAATTGCTTTAAAAATGGCCTGTTACCTATTGTATTTAAAGAAAAAATAATAGACTATTTGTTCGATCTGGCGACAGGTCCACGAGCATTAGAGATTGAAGTTAATCTTGAAAGGCAGCGGCTCACTATTGATTCCGCGGACGATATTCCTTTTGACATAAACCCAGGGCGGAAAGCACCTTTGTTACTCGGCCTCGATGATATTGGCATGACGTTTAAGCATGCAGACGATATTCGCGATTTTGAAGTCCGGCATCGCCAGGCCATGCCGTGGATTTTTGACCATGACGAAGCATAAGGTTCTGATACTGCCCGGTGACGGTATCGGGGCGGAAGTGATGCCGCACGTCGTACGAGTATTGAAAGCAGCTGCTCAGGGACGGGCGGAACTTGATCTTTCGATGGCGGACATCGGCGG
>ENA-UPTF01000699-UPTF01000699.1-marine-metagenome-genome-assembly--contig:-NODE-699-length-22699-cov-3.612457_pt1 | contig 22699 bp, 19 predicted proteins | sample MGYA00238166_ERZ767019 | MGnify/ENA primary metagenome ERZ767019 (study PRJEB28930, sample SAMN06266391) | marine metagenome | isolation source: Sea water from 250 m depth | place: Atlantic Ocean | study... | reverse complement strand
AACCGAGTTTGGTGGTCAAGACCTCAACGTTGTGCTCACCAAGTAGAGGCGCAGTTAATTCTGGTAGTTCTTTTTGGGCACTGAACTTCCAAGGAAACCCGGGGAGGGGCAACGACCCATGAATCGGATCATCGACCCATCTCACCATCTCGCGAGCGTTGAAATGGGGGTGATCTATGGCGTCCACGGGACTCAGAACTGGGCTGGCAGGAACTCGATGCTCTTCGAGATGTTCGAGTAGGGCCTGGTCGGTTTCGAACGTCGACATCCACTCTTCAATCATCGGAATGAGCTCGTCGCGTCGTTTCGTTCTTTCCGACATTTCTGCGTAGAGGGGATCGTCAATCAGATCCGGTCGGTTCATCGCCCGGCAAACGTTTCCCCACTGAAAATCGAGGGCCAGCATTGCGATCCAGCTTTCAGGTCCCTGGAATAATCCGACCGGGAAAACGAGCTCATGATGTCGACCCATACGTTTAGGTACGAAGTCCCCGCCGCTCAAATGCCAGGCTTGAAGAGCGATTTCGTGGTGGTGGAAGAGGCAATCGACCATGGAGAGGTCAAGAAATTGTCCTTGCCCCGTCCGTTCGCGGTGGTACAAGGCGTACCCCAGACCAGCGAAACCGTGGACGGCTGCGTTGTTGTCGGCTATGGCGCTCCACGTAACCCCGGGTGGTTCATCAGGCGACCCGGCCATGTGCATTAGACCTGATGCTGCCTGGGCGATGAAATCAAATCCGGGTTTGTTTGCCCAAGGTCCGGTGCGACCGAAAGCTGAAACGGAGAGATAAATCACACTTGGGTTCAGTGCCCGGATTGACTCATAGTCCAAGCCGCGGCGTTTCAAGGTATCGGCGGTGCCGAAGTTCTCTAAAACGATGTCGGCTTGAATAGCTAGATCTCGAGCAATTTCTATGGCTTCACTGTGTTCCCAATTCAGCGCAACGCTTTTCTTGCCCCGATTGTGTTGAATAAAAAAGCCGCTTCTGTTGTCTTTCATGAACGGGAGGAGGCGGCCACCGTCGCCGATAGGTCCAATCTCGATCTTGGTGATGTCGGCTCCCATTTCTGCCAACATACGAGTTACCCCTGCACCGGCCAGGTATTGGCTGAAATCGACGATATGAACACCGTCCAACATCAGCTCTTGTTCTTCTTCCGCCACCTGACGCCTCCGTGAATCTCACGACAAACCTAGTTCCCGACGCTAAATCAGGTATCGGCACTGTTTCGATTGGCAGCAACGAGTTGCATAACGGGGACTGAGTAGCTCTATCTCGCCCGCTGAACTGGGCGGCATCTTCGTGGTCGTGTAATGATCTCGTAGGTGAGCAATATGACGGGCCCTCTGTCACCGGACATCGTATTTCCCGTTGGTAGAGAGGAAAAACGGGCGTTTTTGTTGCAAGCAGTAGATGGGCTCCGAGATGCGGTGCGGGACAGCGCTGATGAGGCGGAACGAACCCGAACGCTTCCGAGATCCCTCTATCAAGCTTTATACGAATCGGGCCTATTTTGGATGAAGTTGCCTGAGGTATTGGGCGGGGCTGAAGCAGATCCCTTGATTCAAATGGAAGTAATCGAAGCTCTAGCCAGAGTTGATGCTTCCGCCGCTTGGAATGTGATGATTGGGTCCCAATCGATTGCGCTGCCCGCGGCCTGGCTTCCGGACGCGGCGGTCGCTGACATCTTCGTAGATGGCGATTTCCCAGTAGCGGCAGGGTCTCTGATGCCTTCGGGGATTGGAGTGCCTGAAGGCAACGGATTTCGCGTTACTGGGCGTTGGAGTTTTGCGAGTGGAATCCGTCATTGCCGTTGGGTTAACGCCACAATCCGCGTTGAAAAACCCGGGTTCGAAGATCATGAACTGCGTCGAGTCGTCCTTCCGACTGAGGACGTCACCATTCACGATAATTGGGATTCCATAGGTCTGAAGGGGACGGGCAGCTGCGACTTTTCTGTCTCCGACCACTGGGTCAGTGGTGACTTCAGTTGGGCGTTTTCTGACAAACCTCAACGGGGTGGTCGTCTTCACCTCCTGGGTTTACCTGGCTATGTCGCCTACGAGCACGCGGCTCTAGCTCTGGGAGTCGGACGCAACGCCGTGGACCTCATCACCCAAAGAGCAAAGGGCAAAGAGCGTGGTTTCGGGAGTTCTTTAGTCAGCGGTCGCGCGGCCTTTCAGCGCGACCTCGGAAGATTCGATATCGAACTGATAGCGATGCGAGCGATGGTCTTTGAACTATTCGGCGAGATTTGGGACGGTCTTCCCTCCGGAGAACAGCCAGCGCCCAACCAACAGGCTCAAATGCGATCAGCGGCAACACTAGCGACAGAGGTAGCCCTAGAGATCGCGCGTAACTCTTTTCGCTATGCAGGAGGGGAAGCGGTTTACAGCTCAGATCCGATTCAGAAATGTTGGCGAGACTTGACCACCGCGAGTCAACACTTTTTAGTGAGCGATACCGCATACGAGCATCACGCAAAGTTTCTGCTCGGTCACGAAGACGCAGATGCGTTCGGGTGATCCGATTGGCGTTTGGTAGCACCCGCCATTCGAACTAGCAATCAATTGAGGTGTCTACGCCTGGCCTGCGCGAAGCTGGAGCCATGGAGATCGAACCCCTTCACGATGACTTCGGAGCGCGAGTCTGTGGCGTCGACCTGACTAGGCCGCTTACATTTGATCAGCTGGAAGCACTACATGGTGCGATCGACGAGCACTCGGTTCTGTTGTTTCCCGAACAAGACATGAACGACGAGGCCCAACTCCGGCTCACCGAGGCCCTCGGGGAGCCAGAAGAAAATCACATAGCGTTCGGACGTACCGGCGAAATTGTCCACATCGGAACTGTGGGCAACGTCATCGACGCCGATACCAAACGCGACGAAGCTGATCCACGCACCCAGGCCCTCAAGGGCAACAACCTTTGGCATTCGGACTCCTCGTTCCGACGTGTGCCAACTTATGTGTCGATCCTTCACGCCTATGAGGTTCCCGCCGAGGGAGGTGACACCGAATTCGCGAGCCAACGCGCTGCCTACGAACGGCTCACTCCTTTGAAGCGAGATGAGATCGATGACCTCCACGTGCTCCACGACTACGTCTTCAGTCGCACTAAAACAGCACCGGTCGATGACAACCACGCCGCGTCGTTACCTCCGATCGAACAGAGACTCGTGCGAACTAATCCGCGGAACGGTCGACGTAACTATTACGTGGGCTCTCATGCCCGCTCGATTATCGGCTGGAGCGGCATCGACAGCCGGCAGTTGATCGACGAGCTCAACGAGTTCGCAACCCTGCCCGAACACCGGTGGACCCAACGTTGGCAGCCCGGCGACACGGTGTTCTGGGACAACCGTTGCATCCTGCATCGGGGTACGGGCTATGACGCCGATCGGTTCCGTCGAAATATGCGCCAAACTCGGGTACGAGGCGCTTCACCAACGCTTGAGGAGTGAGCCTTCCTTTTTCACCTCAAGCTTGATCGTTGCAGCACCTACAACCACACGACGACTCGCCCTGAACGTGATAACCAGAATGTTTCCAAGAGCGAGGAAGGTCAGCTGCGAGGCTGTGGCTCTTAACCAGCGTTCATCGACTGAGAGATCACTGCGAAACCTGCGGTGGCCTCAAGCCTTTTACCCACAACTGCCTGGTATTCCTCAGAGTCATACCAGGCCTTAGCAGCTGCGGTGTCTTCGAACTTCAGCACGATGGTCTGAGGCCCAGGCGGACTTCCTTCAACGGTTTCCGCGGCGGCGTCGAACACGACTAATTCGGCCCCAGCAGCCTGAATGGTCGGTCCGGCACCCTTCTGGTACTCGCGGTACAAGTCCAAGTCGTTAACGACGTATTGAGCAACGAAATATGCAGCCATGAAGTCAGTCTGGCACGTAGACAGGCAGGTCGCCCTTCGAGCCGTGGGTTGAGGCACCGAGACCAAACAAGAATCCATGGTGGGGTGGCTTAGGCAGAATGACCCATTGCCCACCGGATGCAACGACGAAGCAGTTCGTAGTACATCGGTTGCTCCCAAGAACACCGCTCGATTACGGGGTAGTAGTCCATTATGGGCTGCATGTCCCAATGGCCCCGACAGTGTCCAAGGGTGTTGTACAGCACCCCGCCGGCGCCCAGAGGACGGAGATACTGCACCAGGCGCTGCTGAGGATCCCCCCAATCTTTCTCAGCGAAATCGGTCGCCTCGCCACTCCATCTAGTGTGTAGGAGGGGGATGAGAGCATTCAGGTCGTGGTGCTCCATGAGATAAAGCTCATCATCGGTTTCGAATTGCTCGATACCTGTGACGAGCCAATGATCTGGATCGCTGAGTTCCACTTGGTAGGGATGAATCGGTGGATGTGCGATGAACTGGCTTCCCAGTAATTCAGCCCAAATAGGAAAGCAGCGCGGCGCCTCAACCCCGTTTGGGCGGGGAAGGTCGAGTGCTGCGTTCGTTCCGTGAAGTGCCAACCACCGCCCGCCGCTCTCGACCCAATCACGCAAACCGGTTTGGGCTTGTTGGCTTGGTCGAACATCACACGTGTAGCTGATCAGAAACGCCGAAGCTGTGATTGCATCGATGGCTTCGTAGTCGGGCGCAACGGTGACGCGAACATGAGGGTGTTCGGCAAGCAGGCCAAGTAACTCGCCGCGCGCAAAATCAATGTCATGATATTTGCCTCCGGCCACGAGGAACGCGTCGATTCGTGCTGCGGGTTCACTCATGGTTAGTAGTTAACCCGTTTAGTGAAGCCACCATCAACGGTCAGATTCGTACCGTTGATGTGGCCGGCAGCGTCGCCAGCCAGAAAAACAACGGCGTTGGCGACGTCCTGAGCGACCCCTAAATTTCCCTGAGGATGAGCGCCTTGGGTGGCAGCGAAAAATTCTGCCATGTGATCTTTGATCATGTTCCAGTCGCCACCTTCAACAAAGATCGGGCCAGGTTGGACCACATTGCATCGAATTCCCTTAGCTCCAAGTACCTGGGCCTGCCCTAACGTCCAGTTGGTTACAGCGGCCTTCATTGCCGAATAACTGCCAGAACCGGTTGCGAAATGTTCAGCTGTCGCCGTGGTTCCGATACTGATGAGCGAACCTCCGCCGTCAGCCAGGTGTTCCTCGGCGGCTTCGACACCACCGACCAAAGCCCGTAGGTCGACATTGAAATTGTTGACCCAGTCATCCAGGGACCGCTGCGGTTTCGCACTTGTGTTGTGAACGTAGATATCGATACCTCCGAGTGTCTCCGCGGACGTCGCAATCCATGCCTGAAGGCTGCCGAGGTCACCTGCATCTACCGAAGATCCGCACACCGTACCTAAGCCTGAAAGATCTTCGACCGCCGCATCGACGCCTTCGCTATCGCGGGCACAAATAGCGACCGACGCACCTTCGACCAGCAAAGTCTCAGCTACTGCGCGCCCGATGCCCTTAGTCGAACCAGTCACCAAAGCCTTTTTGCCTGTAAGCCCGAGATCCATCAAATGCTCCTTGTTTCTGCGAACACGAATGTGTCGTTGGCACACATCATCGCCGAACCCGACGGCCGATGGAAACGCTATGTCGTTCCGAGTGGCAACACGTCCTGGGTGTCTCACCCCACCGATACTCATAATGAGCATGGACATCACGGGAATTAACGAATTAACCAGCAACGTACAAGTCGAGATCCTCCGGCGTTCTATCGCTATGGACAAAGCTCGCGCCCCGGTAACGGTTTCTCTCCGACTTACCCGGGAAGAAGCACTAGTCATGCTCGACGGCTACTTAAGGCATGCCAGTGCCGCGTAAACGAGACACCCGATGCCCGTAGATGCCGCGGAGCTACCGGATTGATCTCAATGAGGCCGGACCGATGGCTATCAGCGCGGCTGCTGTGACGTCCCGGCAACCGACACCAATCCGAAGAGATGAGAGGTTGGCAATCGCTCCGCCAATAGGTTGGGTGTTGGTGAGACAACGAGTGGACACAAAGCTGTATTGGTGGCTCGGTCACGTGATTGACCTTGTCCACATGCCAATTGTCATAGTTTTGGTGCTCTGGGGAGCGGCGCGATTCTCAGGTGAGTTGTACGTGTCGATCGTCGTTGTGACGGTAATTTTGCAGATCGGATTGATGGGCTGCCCGGTCATGGCCCTCACCGGACGACTAAAACGGCTGCACGACCCGTCATACATCAACCATTGGTCATTTACGGTCTGGCTCTACCGTAAACACGGGCCAATCGCCGGCGTCACCGTGTTCCTCTTCTTCATTGGCGTCGGTGTGACGCTTCGCGCTCTGTTCTTCTCATAGCGACTGCCGGCAAGTCACTTTCTGTAGCACCGATAGCTAGACGTTGGGGTTAGTAGCCCCTGGTCCAATCGATCGCGTTGGCCAGATCACCCCCGGCGATAAAGGCGCGGAGGTTGCTACAGAAAAGCTCGATAGGACGTCGAGACCGGACGTCAGCGCCTGCGGAGACGTGGGGGGTGATCACTACTTTGGGATGGCTCCACAGGCGATCGGGCGGTGACCGATCGAACTCGCCGATATACACATCCAGAGCTACACCTTTGAGCCGAGGCAGTGCGGCGACGAGAGCGTCTTCGTCGATGATCTCGCCGCGGGCGACATTGACCAGCACGGCGCCCTCGGGCATGGCGGCAAAGGCCTCGACACCAATAAGGCCGTGAGTGTCAGGGGTCCACTGACAGCACACAGCCACGAACTGTGATTCGGCTAGCAGAGCGTGCAAATCGTCGGGTCCGCCGACATGGTCGAATCCCGGGGTCGGGTGGTCGCCTAGCGAGCGCCGAGTGCCGACGACCCGCATCCCCAGGGCGGCGCAGAGACGCCCGACCTCTCGACCGATGCCACCAGCCCCCACGACACAAACTGTCTTGTCTGCCAACAGCGTCGGACGATAAGACATCCGGTCGAACCCACCGCCTTGTTGGTCCACCGAGGCTTGGTGAAGTCCTCTCGCGAAGTGAAGGAAGGAAGCCACCACGTATTCGGCGATCGCAAGTGTGTTCCCGAGACCACGAGATGTTGTGACAATGACATCACTGCCCCAGAGATCGCAGCGACGGAGGTTGCTAGCGCCAGCGGGCGTCTGGTGGAACCAGCGAAGCTGAGGCGCTCGAGCAACCAGGTCGACTGGAACCGGGAAACCTCCCAGGACCACGTCGGCGGTGGCGAGCATTTCGTCCCTCTCCGCTCGAGGCGGGACGTTTTGGGCGGCGCCCAAATACGAATCGGCGGTCTGGTCGCCCCAACTCTCGCGGAGCTCACCGTCGAACCACCCCGCAGCTATATGAAGCTCTACAGATGCATCGACGTTTTGAATCTCGTCGCGGGCTGTATCACCCAGCCGCACCAGTGAAACAATCTTCACCATCGCGTCGCGTCAAAAACCCTGTAATCGGTGTGAAGCAGCATTAAGTCACCTCTTGTAGTTGAAGTTTAGAAACCTCAGAGTTCTTGACCGAACGAGAATTCGACGAGATTTTCATCGGGATCGACCAGAGCGCAAAGATATCCCACTGGAGGAGGGTGGCTTGCTGGCTCCCAAGCAAGACAACCTGCGTCGCGGCCCGTTTCGGCGACTTCATCAACTTTCTCTGCAGAATCAAGAGATATCCCGAGATGAGCAAAAGGAGTCAATGTCGGCTCAGGGTCCTTTGAATCTTTCGACTGCAAAAACACCAGCGCTATTGACTCGTGTTCCGAAGTGATCCAGGCCACGTCGCCATCCGGATCCGTCCTGCGATGGGTCGTCCTGAGATGTGTGTGCATCTCATACCAACTAATTGTGGCTTCGAGGTCGTGGCAAGGCAGAGCGATGTGAGTGAGCCGTGCGGACATAACTCAACCCTAGGCGCGTCTTTCTCCGGGTTCGACGGTTGGAATGCCGCGGTTTTGGTTTCGAGCTTCGGTACTACTTGTTCCCGAGGACATTTACGTCCCTCTCGAAACCCAGAAGCTTCGAGGAGAAGGGCCTCATCCGTTGCGGTGAGGCCCTTCTTGCTGTTGGCGGACTCGCCGTGGCTCACATGTCGTTTTGGGGTCGGTGAAGTAGGCGAGGGGTTTCGCGAACCGCTCAAGCTAACGCGTTCTGTCGACTTTAACTTGCGTCATTCGCTTCCATAATCCAGTCGATGACGTCGTTGCCGTCTCGGGATCCCCATACCCCTACGGCACCGCGAGGACCGCCCGAAGGGACGACGTCCACTCGCCGCCATTCGGTGGCCACTACTCGGTGAGCAATCAGCCACTGCGCGTTCCGTTTTTCGAAACGGTCTACGTACCGGATTCCAAAGACGTCGTCTTTGCCGTCCTTGTCAGGAAACTCTCGTCGGTGGTACGCCACAGCGTAGGTTTCGGCCCGAGCACAATCCTCATCAATTTCGTCGACGAGGACGTTGCCCATGAAATGCATCGTTGCAGTCCAACGAGGCATGAAGTCCTTAGCCATATCAATGAACTCATCGACGGTGCCCTTGAACGATCCATGATCGTCGTAAGCATCGGGGTGATAGCAGGACCTCACCAGCTCAAAATCCATTCGGTCTATGCCACGCGCATAGCGATAGACAACGTCAGTGATTTCCTGCTTGGCCAAGAGCGTTTCGATATCCATACCTGAAGAGTCTTGCAGATCAATCCTGAACGTTGTATCTGCGAGCTCCCAGCGCACTCGTCGCAGATTAATAAGAGTCGACCAAAGCCACCCGCGACTTTTCGGATGCGTTATTGGGCGAACTCGGGAAGGATCTCCGAACCGAAGGCTAAGAGCGATTCGTTAAGTTCCGATGCCGGCATACCGCCCAAATCACACATCAAAAGGTAGACATTCAACCCCAGGAGTTCACGGTAAGAAGACATCTTGTCGAGGACTTCTTCGCGGCTTCCGCACACCGTTGGACCTCGATCAGTCATCTGCTTGAGATCAGTTTCGCGGATGAGGTCACTTAGAGCCGGTGTGCTCAGACGCAACAGATCTCTCACCCATTCCATGTACACCTTGAAGCGAGGGGCGCTCACGCGGAATGCTTCCTGACTTGAAGATGCCATAAACGTGTGAGCAATGGTTCCGACCTGACAGTCTTGGGTTGGATGCCCGTTCTCTTCCCAGGCTTCCCGGTATCGCTCCACTAGAGGGATAAAGATTTTTGGAGGGCCAAAAATCCCCGGAAGCATGAGGGGTAGTCCCATCTTGGCGGCGTATTCCGCCGACTCCAGTGAGCTACCCCCTCCCACCCATATGGGGACCGGGTCCTGAAGCGGTCGAGGTTGGGTTGTGTAGTTGCGAAATGGTGAACGAAATTCACCGGACCAATTCAACTGTTCGTTGCGCAAGGCCTCAACTAACAGACTCACGCGTTCTTCGTACATCGGCCGTGAAAGGGCAGGATCCTGACCGAACGCGTCGTATGTGTGTTCATACAGATTTCCGCGGCCAACCACCAACTCCACCCGACCGCCAGAGAGAACATCCAAGGTCGCGTAATCCTCAGCCAAGCGAATTGGATCATTGTTTGCACCAAGCGCGACAGCCGTCCCGAGCCGAATTTCTGACGTTCGTTCCGCAATCGCTGCCAAAACCACCGGCGGAGCCGAAACCACGTAATCACAAAAATGGTGTTCACCTAACGATGCACTCCAAAAACCCGCTTGTTCCGCGGTCACAGCGCCCTCCACCAGCATTCGGTGCCGCTCCGCTTGCGACATGAGTTCGCCCGTAATGGGGTCTTGTAAAAGATCACCCATCGACGCCCATCCTATTTTCATGAGTTACGCCTGATTGTCCCTCGGTGTCGGTTGATGCCTGCAACTCTATGTCTAGCGATTCAGGCGGTGTAGCGCTGCGCTGCTGGACGCTCCTCTTAAGATGAAGAGCACGCGTCCGGGACCTCTAGGTTTTGTGCGGTCCCAAGGAGGCGAATGGGTGATAAAGAAGATCGCGGTCGTTGGATCGTCTGGTGCGGGCAAAACCTTCGTAGCTCAACGTCTGGCAGAACGTTATGGCCTAGAGCACATTGAGATGGACTCCCTGGCCTTTGAAAACGGGTGGAATTTGCGGCCGGTCGAACAGTTCAAGGTTGATCTCCAACAGCGTTTCGATAAGGCAACGTCGGGGTGGGTAACTGATGGCAACTGGAACTCTGTGGGAGAAGTTCAGTTACTGGCCGCCCAACAGATCATTTGGCTGGATCTGTCACGTGTAACTGTCATGCGTCAACTTGTCCCTCGAACCTTGTTTCGGGTCTTAAGCAGGAAAAAGCTGTGGAATGGAAACAGGGAGCCGTTCAGCAACCTCTACAGCCGCGATCCAGAAAGAAACGTGATTTTGTGGAGCTGGCAGAACTTTGATGAGACACGACAGCGCTATCAGCGGTGCCTGACAGACGGGTCATGGTCGCACGCCGAAGTTATTCATCTTCGATCGCGACACGAGATCAAATCTTTCCTACAGATCTAACAGCGATTTAGGTTCCTCGCTGTTCCATGAGAACTAACGAACTTACCCAGCGAACAGAGCCTCTCTTGCCAATGGTTTATTCAGCCGTTGATTGAAGGAAGTATCCCGATCTGCACGGCCCGCCGCGTTCATTCGATCTGTGAGAGAGTTTTCTCACGGAGGTTCTTATGTCGTCAAACGAAAAAATCGTCAAAGCGTTCTTATACGGTGCAGATACCAGTGTGTTTAGTGATGAAGGAAAGCTCGTCAACCTCTTGCCGGAACCAATTCCGTTCGGCGGGATCTACGTCGGGCCTGCGGGCGCCGACGAATACGTGAATTTGATCCAAAGCAATATCCGCCTCGGACATCTAAAAGCACACGAGATAGTGAACGAGGGAGATCGAGTGATCGTCATTGGAAGCGAGAGCGGACACTTCCTCCACAACGATCAACCCTATGAAATGGACTGGGTTCACGTGAACACGGTGGTTGACGGAAAGATCTTAGAGATGCGGGAATACAACGACACTGCCGCACTGCTTCACGCCTACAACGCTCCGTCATCTCAATAGACGCACCCAAGAAGTCTGAAATCGCTGCCGCCAAGAAGGGAAGCCCGTTGAACACGGCCGCCAAGTATCGAATCATCCGAGAAGCAGACGTGCCAGCAAAAATGCGAGACGGTACGACGCTGGTAGCAGATGTCTACAGGCCCGATGCCGAAGGCAAGTTCCCCGTCTTGCTTCTGCGTCTTCCCTATGGGAAACAATTCATCAGCGACTTCGGCGATCATGAATTCTTTGTCCCCCGCGGGTACATCGTGGCAATCCAGGACACTAGGGGTCGTTTCGCTTCCGAGGGGGACTTTACGCCGCTGGTCGACGAGCCGTTCGACGGCTACGACACAGTCGAATGGGCTGCGACGCTGCCTTGGAGCAACGGCAATGTTGGAACTATCGGTCAGTCCTACCTCGGTGCCACACAATATTTAATGTCGTGGACGGCGCCTCCCTCCCTGCGATGTCAAGTACCTGTTTCCGCCGCCGCCGACTTTCACGCGGGTTGGGTTTACGACGTGGGAGGCGCACTTGTTCATGGTTGGATGATCCCTTACGCCATCTTTCTAGCTCGCAACACCATCGATCGAATGGGCCTCAAGGACGAACTTTGGCCACAGATTCGTCCCTATCTAGAACGCCCAATCAACTTCGCGAACCCGTTCACAACTGAGGCCTACCGGCGGCTTCCCCTAATGGAATGGGCCGATCTACTTGACGAAGTTGCCCCGTACCTACGCGAATACCTCGATAACCCAGACGACGGACCCTATTGGCACAACATAAATGCCGAACAAAAATTTGGCGATGTTGACGTACCCATGCTCCACGTCAGTAGCTGGTACGACATTTTCAGCCGCGATGGCACCATCATGTACAACGGACTAGCCAGCGGAGCCAAAAGCCCCGAAGCGAGAGACGGGCAGCGACTATTGCTTGGGCCCTGGGGTCATTTATTTCCCTATACCTCACCGACCACTAAGGGCGCCGGTGAAGCGGACTTCGGTGACGCATCCCTCCTTGACCTCCACAACTACGAGTTGGACTTCTTAGACAGATGGCTCAAAAACGAGAATAACGATTGGGATGAACGACCACCTATTCGGCTTTTCACCATGGGACGAAACCAATGGAGAGACGAACACGAGTGGCCGCTCGCGCGAACTCAATGGACCCCGATGTATCTCGACAGCGACGGATCAGCCAACACCGTCAACGGCGACGGAGCACTCGCGAGAACAGCTGCAGGTGATTCACCTCCAGACGCCTTTGCGTACGATCCCGATGACCCCGTACCCACCAACGGTGGAAACCTGCTTGTTCTACCGATCGGCGCCTACGACCAACGTGAGGTGGAGAATCGACCGGATGTGCTCGTCTACACCGGAGACATTCTTGAAACCGAACTGGAGGTAACTGGACCAATCAAAGTCGTCTTGTTCGCTGAATCCTCAGCGCTGGACACAGACTTCACCGCAAAATTGGTCGACGTACACCCCAACGGCTACGCGCAAAATATTATTGACGGGATGATCCGATGCCGTTACCGGCACTCGCGCGAACAACCGACGTTCATGCGGCCCGGCGAGATCACCGAACTAGAAATCGATTTGTGGGCGACGTCTCATGTTTTCCTCGCCGGGCACAGAGTCCGACTTGACATCAGTTCCAGCAATTTTCCGCGCTTCGATCGCAACCTGAACACCGGCGGTGATCAAGCCCGAGGCACGACCTGGACCATCGCCAGACAGAAAGTCCACCACAACGCCCGCTATCAGAGTCACATCATGCTGCCAGTGATCCCTTAGGAGTACCGTTCGACAGCGGCACCGGTCATCGAAGTAGCGACTTCGTCACAGAGCCGCTCGTGCCATAACCACTCGCCGCATTAATGTGGAGTAGTGGAGAGGTGAGGACCTCACCAGATTGATGGGGGTAACGATGAGCGATCTGATTCTTCGTGGTGGAACCGTGGTCGATGGCACCGGTCAACCCGGTCGGGCTGCCGACGTTCTAATCCAAGACGGGGTGATCGCTGAGATCGGCAGTCTCAGGGGACGGCGAGCTGACCGCGAAATTGACGCAGAAGGTCATGTTGTCAGCCCAGGGTTCATCGACGTGCACACCCACATGGATGCCCAAATTGCTTGGGATCCTCTTGGTGAGAGTTCATGCTTTCATGGGGTAACAACCGCAGTCATGGGTAACTGCGGATTTACCTTGGCTCCGGTGCGTTCCCATGAACGACACCTCGTGGTGCGGAATCTCGAAAGAGCAGAGGACATTTCGGCGGATGCCATGGCCGCTGGAATTGATTGGTCGTGGGAGACCTACCCCGAATATCTTGACTTCGTTGACCGAACTCCGAAAGGCATCAACTACGCCGGATATGTGGGTCACTCCGCTCTGCGCACGTGGGCCATGGGAGAGCGCGCTTTTGAAGAGGAAGCTGATGAGAGCGACCTTCGCAGCATGGTGGGTCAGTTGCGGGAGTCTATTGAGGCTGGCGCCATGGGTTTCACGACCTCGATTTCAGTGAACCACGCGACTTCTGACGATCGGCCGGTTGCGAGCCGAATGGCAGCATGGAGTGAGATCGAGGCGTTGGTCGCAGAGATGGGGCGACTAGGCGCGGGTATCTTCGAACTTGCCAATCACCATCATCTCCGATCCCGAGATCCCGTCAAACGCGAGGCCTACATCAGTCGCCTTGTCGATTTGGCTATCCGAACCGGGGTGCCGGTTACTTACGGCATGTTGGCAGCGGGCCAAGAGGACAACGGTTGGAAACCAGTGGTCGAACTATTGGATCGAATCAACGACGGCGGAGGTCGTTCGTGGGCTCAGGTACATACGCGTTACTTCGGCGTTCTGCTCTCCTTTGCAACCAGGCTCCCGTTTGATGCACTACCCGTATGGGACGAGTTAAGGACTCGACCTCTCGATGAGCAGAGGGCAGCTCTCGCCGACCCGACCACCCGAAGTCGCCTGGTAGAAGAGGCTGTCCACGGTGACTACGGCCGCGCTATAGGCGCCGAGACCCGTAAGCCCGAATGGGAACACGTCTATCCGATGGAAGACTCTGCCCTTCCGCCCTTCTCATCCATCGCAGACCTAGCATCGCAACGCGATCAAGCCCCAATGGAGGTGTTTATCGACGTAGCGCTTAAACACGACCTTGACGTCTTCTTTGTTCAGGCTGCGGCGAATCAAGATCAGAATGTGGTCTTGGAACTGATGCGTCACCCATACGCGATACCGACCTTCAGCGACAGCGGCGCCCACGTCACTCAGATCATGGACTCGTCCTTGCAGAGTCACATGCTTGGTCATTGGGTACGGAATCAAGGAGCCTTTACTTTGGAAGAGGCTGTGCATCGAATGACTCAAGTCCCCGCTAACGCCTGGGGATTCAACAATCGCGGAGTGCTCGCTGAAGGAAAAGCCGCGGATATCAATGTGTTTGACCCCGAAACGGTAGGTCCCAATCTTCCTGAGCTAGTTCACGATCTTCCGGCCGGGGCCCCGCGTCTGCGTCAAACAGCGACAGGGTTCAGAGCCACGATCGTGAATGGCGGAATATTGGTGGAAGACGGAGAGACGACGGGATTGACTCCCGGCAGCCTCTTACGAGGTCCGCTGGCGCGGTGACTCGTACCACAGAGCAGGGCCGGCAGCGGCTACATCGCGGGAGTGCATACCTTTGACTGAAAGTAAATCGTTGGTCGAAGCCTACGAGCGGTATCGCTCCAAACGACCGAGAAGCGAAATGGCGGATCGTGAAGCTCGAAAAGTCATGCCTGGTGGAAACACTCGCTCGGTGCTGCATTTCGATCCGTTCCCGTTTCGGGTTGCTTCAGCCGAAGGTCCGCATCTGGTGGACGTGGACGGCAACCAATACGTTGACTTGCTCGGGAATTACACCGCTGGCCTATTAGGTCACAGCCCAGCGCCGGTGCGTCGTGCTGTTAGTGCAGCCCTGGAGACAGGGTTTTCTCTAGGAGCAACGCACACAGTCGAAATAGAGGCAGCGCGACTTATCACCGAACGTTTCCCGTCCGTTGAGCAGGTTCGGTTCACGAACTCTGGCACCGAAGCAAACTTGATGGCGCTCGCGCTCGCGAAGCATCTCACGAAACGCCAACAAATCCTGGCATTCAGGCACGGCTACCACGGCGGGGTGCTCGCATTCTCTCCTGAATCTTCGCCGATGAACGTTCCGCACGACTTCGTTGTCGTTCCTTTTAACGACGTGGAGGCAACGCGCCACGCATTCACGAGTTCGCCGAACGGGATTGCTGCTGTCATAGTCGAACCCGTACAAGGTGGTGCGGGATGTATCCCTTCGGCTCCAGGGTTTCTAGCTGAGCTACGTCAGCTCTGCGATCAAAACGGGACGCTGCTCATCTTCGATGAGGTGATGACATCGCGTCTGGCCCCGGGCGGCGCTCAAGAATTGCTGTCGGTGCTGCCTGACCTCACGACGCTTGGCAAATATCTAGCCGGCGGTTTGACGTTCGGGGCCTTTGGTGGCCGAGCTGATTTGCTTGCAGCGTTTGATCCCGATGCCGGCGGTGAGTTGAGTCAGGCGGGTACGTTCAACAACAACGTTCTTTCGATGACGGCCGTAGTGGCGACCTTGACCGAGATCTTGACGCCGGAGGTCATCCGAGAGGTCAACGAAAGAGGCGATCGTCTTCGTGAGAGCCTCAACGAAATATTCGGTTCCCACCATTGCCCATTTGAGGCGACTGGCGTTGGCTCCATGGTCGCAATCCATGCTGAAGAACCCGACCTTGAGTTGTTCTTTCACGCCATGCTTGACATGGGTTGGTACCTAGCTCGGCGCGGCTTTATCGCACTTTCGCTTGAAATTTCCGACGATCTGGTTGACCAGTTCCTCGTGGCGGTACGATCCTGGGCGTCGCAATTGGACTGACAACATCTCAGCCTCTATTGAGACCAGTGTTGAATAACAATTTTCGGGCAGCTTTGGTTAGCTGTATTGGTCCTTGAACTCAGCGATTTGATCGAGTTTGGGGATCACCGTGTCGGCGTCGGCAGGCGGAAGCGTGAAGACGATGCGGTTGCATCCTGCCTCGATCAGGCTGTCCACTACTTCTGCTTTTGGCGGGGTTCCAAATTGTCCGAAGTCGAATGATTCGGGGTCCCTTCCAGCATCTGAAGCCATCTGTTTGAGAGTGTTTATTTGTTCGCCGAAGTCGTAGCGTCCAGTGATGGGCATGAAACCATCGCAGTATTCGACGATGTCGTTCATTGTTTTTGGACCCGCGGCGCCGCCAAGAATGATTGGTGGGTGGGGTTTCTGTGTCGGTTTGGGCCATTGCCAGGTGGAACTGAAGTCAACATGCTCACCGTGGAACTCCGCCTCTTCTTTCGTCCACAGTTCTTTCATGGCGAGAATGCGTTCTCGCATCACTGCGCGTCTCTCAGTGAATTTGACGCCGTGATGGTGTAACTCTTCTTTGTTCCAGCCGTAGCCGATTCCGAATAGGAAACGACCGTTGGTAAGAGCATCTACTGTTGCAACGCTTTTGGCGAGCCAGATGGGATCTCGCTGAGGGACGAGAGTGATACCTGTGCCCAGTTTGATCGTGCTGGTAACTGATCCGGCCATACCAAGCGCCACAAATTGGTCATGTGTCCGCCAGTATTCCTCCGGAAGTGGTGGAGCCTTAGGGTTGAGTCCCCAAGGGGTTTCTCTGCTGGTGGGAATATGGCTGTGCTCGGGGAACCAAATCGACTCGAAGCCTCGACCCTCCGCCTCGATAGCCAGCGTCATGGGATCGATGGCTTTGTCCGTGGGAAACATATTTACGCCGAAATCAGTCATACATGGATCATATCCATCAGGCTGGTTGCTTGGCCCGGTAGTTGACCTCCCTCGCACTACTGAGGTGCTGTTCGCCTACACCTGGTTTAGAAACGTCAAATCAACCGAGTTTTCGATTAGACCGACGCGCTGCGCGGACCGCGGATCAGTTGTCCGGGGCGAACCCCGGTGGCCACCCCGTCGCGGAAAATCACTTCGCCGCTCTTGATGGTCGCGGTGTAACCCTCGGCACGTTGTACCAACCGTCGCCCTCCGGCGGGAAGGTCGTACACCATTTCAGGAGCGCGGAGGGTCAACCCTTCAAAGTCAATGACGTTGATGTCAGCGATCATCCCACGCTCCAGCGTGCCGCGATCCTCGAGTCCGACTTGGCGGGCGGTGTCACGGCATTGGCGCTGCACTAGATACTCAAGTGGCAGCCGCTCGCCGCGTTCTCGATCGCGGGCCCAGTGCGTGAGCATGTAAGTGGGGAAACTGGCATCACAAATCACGCCACAATGCGCCCCGCCATCACTCAGACCGGGCAAAGTACCTGCAGCAAGATTCATCTCTCGCAGGGCATCATGGTTGCCTTCGGAAAAGTTCGCCAAGGGAAAGAGCATGAGCTCGCGGCCGTTCCGGCTCAAGAGCATGTCGTATGCCAGTTCCACGGGCTCCGTCCCAGCTTGCCGGGCTCGTTCGAGAATGCTGTCTTCGGGTCGGGGTTCGTAGTCCGGCGGGTCGCCGAGTGGGAACATTTTGTGAAATGACTGGGCGATCATTCCCGACATCCCTCGAGTTCGATCGGCGTGTTCGCCGATGAGGATCGCACGCATTTCCGGATCCCGCATCCGCTCCAGCCGCTCATCAAGATCCAAGTCTGCTAGCTCTTGGCGGTAGGTGGGACAGGTAATGAATGGATGCATGGAGCTTTGTAGACCTAGAAGCAATGTGACTGGACGAGCGGCTATCTGAGCTGTGATGTCGTGGCCGTTGCCGCGGGCGGAGTTGATTCGATCCAGTACCTCGCGCCATTTGCTCGGCTCACGGTCGTCCTGGATGAGTAGTACCGACAGAGGGGACCCTCCGGCGTTAGCCATCCCTTCGAATATCTCAAACTCGACGTCAAGATCGCGAAAATCCGACACGATCTCCATGTGACCAGCCCGACGACCAGCGAGGGCTTGGCTGATGCCCCACAACTCGGCTGGGGCGCTGGTGAGTGTGGGAATCTGGTTGCCGTCACGATCGCGATGATTGATGGTGCGCGAGGTAGTGAAACCGAGAGCTCCAGCGTCCAAAGCTTCCTCCGTCAGGCGACGCATCTCAGCGATCTCGTCCTCGCTCGCGACTTCGTCGTGATCGCGTCCCCGATCACCCATGACGTATACCCGAAGCGCTGAATGGGGCATTTGCGCCCCGATATCGATGGAATGGGGGAGCGCGTCGATGGCGTCGAGATATTCAGGGAAAGTCTCCCAATTGAATGGGACACCCTCACTGAGGGCGGCACCCGGAATGTCTTCTACTCCCTCCATCACGCTGATGAGGAACTCGTGTCGATCTTGACGGACGGGAGCAAATCCGACGCCGCAGTTTCCCATCACGATCGTGGTGACACCATGCCAGCTTGACGGACTGAGATCGGGGTCCCACACAACCTGACCGTCGTAGTGGGTGTGAATATCGACGAACCCTGGGGTGACGAGTTTCCCTGCAGCGTCAATCTCCTCACGTCCAGACTCGGAAACATCGCCGACTTCTGCAATGACTCCTTTGTCGACAGCCACATCGGCTTGACGCGCAGGTAGGCCGGTGCCGTCAATCACCTGACCATTCCGAATCACGAGATCGTGCATAACAGTCCCCTTACGGTGCTGTTCCCAAGATTAGGCGACGACACCGGCTGCGGTTGTAACGGTTGGCTCGAAGATACCGGCCAATCACGACGCCAGGACAGAAAGTCTCGTATCTGACGCAGGTAATGGCCTTGATTAGCGCGTGCGCGCGAGCGGCGGTATGAACTGACTACGTCTCGGTGGCGTCTTCGGAAGCGAACGCTGCCATCCACCGACGCGACGCCTCCGCTGAGCCATAAGTTTCGACGAGTTGCGCGAAAAGCTCTGCCCGTTGTTCGTCGTCGAGCGTGGCGGGGTTAGGTTGTTCCGTAGTCAAAGTTCCCTCACCCCGCCCTATTCGTGTGATCTTTCGTTACCGCCGATCAACACGGGACCGGCGATAACGATCATGAGAGAGCACCATCGCTTGCCGCTTCCGCGATTTCGTCGGGACTCATGCCAAGTAACTCCGACAGCACTTCGTAGGTGTGTTCCCCGAGCATCGGAGCGGCGCTCCGAGGGCCATGGTTATAGTCCCGGATTTTGTATTGGTGGCCAGCGTAAGGAATAACACCAACTTCGCTATGTTCAAGACGTTTATAGAAGTCACGATGAAGATATTGAGGGTCCGTTACAAGATCTCTACTCCGCTGGACCTTCCCAGCCGGGATCCCGGCGCCTAAGAGGATGCGTTCGACCTCTTCGGCGGTGCGACTACTAGTCCATTCGGTAAGTCTGTCGTCGATTATGTCGTGGTGGGCTTGCCTTCCCTCCAAGGTAGAGAGATCGGAGCTTGCAGCCCACTCCGGGAAATCAAGTGCCCGCTGTAAAGCGAGCCAGCTCTCGTTGTCAACAACAGTGAGTGCGCACCATTCGTCCTCACCTGAGCATGAGTAAGCACCTTGCGGTGCTAGGTGGAGGTCTCGATTCCCTAGTCGTGTAGCTAAGTAACCGTTGATCTGATAATCGAGAAGTTCGGGCGCCAACAGTTGCAGCCCGACTTCCAATTGAGCCGCCTCGATGTGGCATCCCTGGCCTGTTCGCTTACGACGGTCGAGTGCGGCGATTATCGCTGTAGTGATGAAACGAGGAGCGATGGCGTCGGTGTAAGCCATCCAGGGGCCGTCGGGGCCAAGGTCAGGCCAGCCAACTAACTCTGTAAAGCCTGCGATAGCTGCGGCATGAAACCCGTAACCGGCGAGGGATGACATAGGTCCCCCTCCTCCAAGCAACGAAGTCGTGATGGTGACTACTGAAGGATTGTCGTCTCGGATCTGTTCATGACCGAGACCGAGCCGCTCCATCGTTCCGGGCCTGAAACTGTCAATCACTACATCAGCCCAACCCGCGAGTCGTCTGGCGACCCCAAGACCCGCCGCCGAAGACAGATCCAGTCCCAGCGACAACTTAGAAGTGTTGAAACTGCCGTAAAAGTTGGAGCGATTGATACCGAACTCACCATCTTTGAATGGTGCCTGGGCTCGGAGGGTGTCGAGACGTTTTTCGGTCTCAACTCTTACGACTGTTGCTCCGTGATCGGCGAAACATTTTGCGGTGATTGGACCCACTCCGATCCAGCTAAAGTCGGCAACCTTCAGTCCGGCAAACGGGAGGTCCCCGTCACGGGGCCCGGCGTCGGACGTGCGTCGCATGCGGACCGGTTCAGAGCGAACTTTGGTTCCGCTCGAGTCCGAGATTGGGATGTTCGATGGTTGGTCACACCGTTCTCCGTCGACGGTGAGGGGACCACCGGCGCGTCGAACCTCTGAACCGGTGTCGGCAACTTTGAACGGTCTCCAGAAGTCGCGAACCTCAAGGTGGTCGACGTTGAGAAGATCGTGTATTGAGTTGACCGGAGCGAAGGTGGCTCCGAGTTCGATTCCACGCATTAGCAGTTCTTCGCGTGTGTAACGCGAACAGAGATCGTCGAGAGCGCCGAGCATGTCTTCGTAGCTCATAGCCGTTTCTTCGCCTGAGAGGGCGCGGTGGTCGTAGGTAGACCAGTCTTCGTCGGCCCAGGATTCGTCAACGATTCCTTCAGCGATCATCCACGGAACCAGTGGGCCGTAGGTTGCGCCAATGGGAGCGTTAATGACGTACCCATCGCGGGCCGAGCGTCGAAGGTCAATCGTGAGAGCCAACGAAACTTTAGAGCCCGCCCTTTCGAAGTCATAACCCTGAACTTCGTGTGCCTCCATAGAGTTAAGCAACGTCCAGGTCATGGCCGTTTGCGCCGACACATCGATCCACTGCGGTTCGCCGGTTCTTTGCATTCGCGTGTACCCGACGAGGCTTGCCAGCGCTGCCTCCGCTCCGGTATGACGCCAAACCTGAGGAACCGACACCTTCAGAGGACTTCTTTCCCTGACGCCTTGAAGACTCATCGGTCCTCCGAGCGCTGCAATGGAAAGTTCGGACGCGGGGTCGCCAGAACGGGGCCCGTCGGCTCCAAACGGGGTCACCAAGACGTACACAAGTTCTGGATTGACCGCGGTGAGTTCCGCTTCAGATATTCCGGCCGAAGTCAAATAACCTGGCGGCCCACTGTCGAAGATGATTTCTGCACCCGATGCCAATTTCAGTACGGCGTCGCGGCCAGCGTCGGTGTTGAGATCTAGCTCCACGGACTGTTTGTTGTCGTTGTAGGCGGCGAACTGCAGACTCCCAAGACCATCGGGAGCATCGGTGACAAAAGGCGGTTCGCGCCGAGCCGTTGAGCCCCCGGGCGGTTCAATCTTTATGACTTCGGCTCCGAGTCTTCCAAGGAGCCAAGGACCCACTTCGCCCCGGTGATCAGTGAGATCTAATACCCGTAGATCCTCAATCAACATAAAAACCCACTCTTTGAATTGTTTTAGATAAATAGGGCACGAATCTCTCTCGTACACATTTGTCGCTGCCGAAACCGGTTACTAGTCCAGCACACTGTGAGCCTGGTCTTGAACGCCGCCTCTCTCGTCGTTGATTCTTCTGCGTTTTGCCTCACCCGACGGGATTGAACATAGGGGCTACATCCCAACTCTTGAGTTCTGGCATCACGGCGTCAACGAACAAGTCCACGTTGCGAGAGACTTCGTCGTAAGGCATGCCTCCATAGGAGAAAAAGGGAAAAAAGCCGGCGATTCCGATATTGGCTTCAATCGCTGCGACCTTTTCAATTACTTGGTCTGGTGTGCCCCATGGCATCAAGCTGATGAAGTCTTCCGCTGCACCGTCTAAGCCTCTATTTTCGACGTGATCAGCGACGTTTGAATAGAACTCGTAGCCCTTCACATCAAAGTTTGAGCGAGTCGCAAGTTCGTAGTGTTCGAGAATTGAGCGGTAGTAATTTCCGATGTATTTGTGCGCCAGTTCGGCGGCTCGGTCAGCGCTTTCATCGACGAACACGAAACCTCCCGAAAGGGGCGGTGGCGGTGGTTTGTGGGGATGTTCAGCGGCCCAAGTTTTTTCATATGCCGCGACATCGGCGGCGACCACCTCCCAAGGCTTTTGCGGAATCACTAATAGTCCTGCCCCGAGGCGAGCCATGATCGGGGCTGATTCAGGTGAGACCGCAGCAGCCCAGGTTCGACCCACAAATGATCGTTGGGGAGCCGGCCTGAGGTCCCTATGTGGCTGGTTGAGGAATTCGCCTTCGTAGTGCAATCCGCCTTCCTCGAGCCCGGTCAACAAAGCATCTGCGTATTCGATAAATCGTTCGCGAGAGGTGCTCCGATCAACACGAAATCCCTCATACTCAAGACGAGCCAGACCGCGTCCGATTCCGAGGAGCAGCCTGCCTCCCGACATGTTGTCCAACAACGTCACTTGCTCGGCTACGCGAAGAGGATCATGCCATGGCAGCACGATCACGGCTGTACCTAGCAGCAGGTCTTGAGTTTGCCCAGCGAACCAAGTCAAGATCTGCAGTGGATCGGGACTCATTGAGTAACCCGAGAAGTGGTGGTCAACGGTCCAAAGACTTTGAAATCCGAGAGATTCGGCTTTTAATCCCAACGCTAACTCTGCGT
>ENA-UPTF01000698-UPTF01000698.1-marine-metagenome-genome-assembly--contig:-NODE-698-length-22721-cov-3.348216_pt1 | contig 22721 bp, 15 predicted proteins | sample MGYA00238166_ERZ767019 | MGnify/ENA primary metagenome ERZ767019 (study PRJEB28930, sample SAMN06266391) | marine metagenome | isolation source: Sea water from 250 m depth | place: Atlantic Ocean | study... | reverse complement strand
GAATTAAGAATAGGAGTATTGAGCAAGGAAGATACATAAGATAACGATCACAGCCCTGTCATATTTGGTTTCTAGGTTTCTGTAACACACCTGGCAGGATCAGACTCACCCAGTACAGGATTCATGTTGCTGGAGTGAATATAATCTGCCGCCAATTTTCCCGCCATCGGTCCACGCCCAAAACCAGACGAAGCCAAGCCAGAGACAATAAATAGATTATCTCGTATCGGAATCTTGCCAATAATAGGAGAGCCATCTAAAGAGAAGGGCATTAGTCCTGCCCAGGTGCGAGCTATCGGAAGACTGGCAACTAGAGGAATAACTTCTGCCGCGTGTTGTCGGTTTACTTCAATGCCCGATAGATCTGGAGTCCTGTTATATCCTAGACTTTCACGGTCACCACCAAAGATAATTTCACCATTCTTTCGCTGGCGACCATAAAGGTGGCGTGTCATGCGTCTGCCATTTTTGTGGGTCAAGTTTGGAGGAGTAACTTCGTCGGCACCGTTGTCTTTACTCCAGGCGTAGCTGGACACTGTGGAACCGATTGTATGCAGTACCCGGGCAGATAAACTTTCAGTTGCCCACATTTGCCCGCGTATAGGAACGATTGGAATTTTAAGCCCAAGCATTTCTCCAATAGGGCCGCACCAGGCGCCAGTTGCTAGCACCAAAGACTGGCAACGAAATTCTGCGGATTCCGTTTGTACCGAGTATCCGCCAGTACTCAACGGTGAAATAGAAACAACATTGTGTCCCGTGTTAATAGTTGCTCCTGCAACTTGAGCAGCATGAGCAAACGCTTGAGTAGATTTAACCGGATCGGCTTGGCCGCGTTCTGGTCGATACATATAGCCCGGTAACGATCCATTTGATTCCGGCTCGATTGCCCTAGCTTCCCTCGATGAAAGCAACTCGATTTGGTAACCGTTGTTACGCTGCGCGGCAACATCATCCTGGTAATACTCGTATTGCTCATCTGTATGAATTGCAGTAAGTGTGCCGGAGAGCCGAAATTCCATGTCGTAATCAAGATCAATCTGCATACGCTTAAAGATCTCGACACTGCCCGCGGTCAAATAAGAAAGAAGATTCGGATTATCCCCCCAGCCTGAACCGCCAAGACCGCCCATGTTCTGACCGGATGCCTCTGATGCAATCTCACCGCGTTCTAATAAAAGAACATCGCGGCCTTGTTCTGCCAAATGAAATGCAGTGGAAGAGCCGGCAATTCCGCCTCCAATAATAAGAATATCAGTCTCATTTCCTGCCTGTGCTGCAAGTCGCCCTGGCAAGGCATTTACTGCAGCCAGAGTTCCTAATCCAGTTATTAATCGGCGTCGATCAGGGCTATGTTTTTTATCTACCATGGTGTTTTTGTTCTATATTGACCTATTCAGAAACTGCAAGATCTCATCGCGGTTGTTAACCCCCTGATTTGTCAGAATAACATAAGGATACAGGCCATCGGGTCTTTGGATATAGCCGGAGAAATTATACACGCCTGTTAAGGTTCCGCTCTTGCGCAGCACCTCGTTTACCTCAGGCAACAAATCTGCATAAGGTCTAAAAGCTTCCATTATCTGCATCATTCCACGAGCAGTAACGCGCTGCTGTCGGGAAAGGCCTGAACCTTCCAGCATTAACAGTGATTGTGGATTAATGCCAACTCCATTGCCATAAATCTCTGTTAATTGTTGATGCAAAACTTCACGCGCGGATTCCGAAGTGGCAGGAAATCCACTACTTAGCGCCCCCAATGCAAGAAAGAGTTGGTTGGCTATAAAATTATTAGAGAAGCGAAGCATGCCAGCTAATATTTCGCGCAATGAGCGTGAGTTGAAATGTTTATAATAAAGATTCCATTCATCAGAAAGCGCTTCATGATAAAACTCAGAGTCTAATACTGTGATACCTGACTCTTTTAAAAAAAAGTTAAATAATTGTTGTCCTTGTCTTAACCCGTCCTCAGGATCACTACCCAAATTGATACGCTGTGATTCCCCAGCTGAAAGTTGCTCGCTGAATTCTAGAGCTAGTGGTGTTAATGGGGTTTGTTCTTCGCCTGATATTAAATTGCCACTAGCATTCCACGCCAAATTAACCGTATTAAAGTTTACAGCTAAGGCAGAATTGCGTGCGGCATAGGGATCATCCGCATTGAACTCTAAAGGCAGGTCTCCATTTAATTCGAACGCGGAGTCGTCCATAACCAGACGTCGTACTTCCGATAGACCACGCTGAGATAACACTTCAGCGATGGTTGCAATTTCTTCCGAAACTAAAAATGGATCGCCCAAGCCGCGAATTAAGAGATCGCCTGATTCATTACGATAAAAATGTGTTTCGAATTGAAAATCCTCCCCCAAGGTATTCAGTGCTACTTGAGCCAAGGGGATCTTAACTAAAGAAGCAGGAATTAAAGAGTTTTCGGGATTCAGGCTTGCTAGTACTTCCCCGCTAGGAGAATGAAACAGGATGCCACCATCACCAGCTAATTCTTCTAGTTGGTTTTGCGAGAAAGAAGAAGATGCAAGTAAGCAGCCAACTATTAAAAGAAACCGTGAATAGATATGCAGTGAATTGATGATGGGCTTCATGGCTACAATACTTTAGCCCTTCAGTTAATTAAGGCAAGGCTAAAACGACCATTTCCGGTGGTGTGCCACGTACTGTAATGGCAATTTGTTGCTGGTCTCCACTCATGTAAGTCACTGGTGGGCCAATTGCCTGAGCTGGTAATGCTACTTCCGCTAATGTAGCTCCAGTTTGTTTATCCCTGGCTACTAAAGGATACTCTCCAGACTCATTTGCTGTGGTCTGTGCAGATATCAGCAACGTTTTTGTCACCAGAATCTGATCACGTCCGTTTCCAAGGGGCGGTAAATCCAAGTCAGCCAGGGCAGGATGATTTCGCACGGTGGGTGCGCCAGCACCGTTCGCTACCTGCCATAGAATCTCGCCTTCATTTAAATCGATAGCAGTGATTCGACCATAAGGTGGTTTTGTCAGCGGCAAGCCGCTGGGCCTTAAATTCGTAGTGACGTTGCGCACGTAGTTGAGGGTTGCATCTCCAGCATCTGGAATTGCTAGTCCGGAACGACTTGGTAATGTGGCCGACGGGATATAGATCACTCCAGTTTCAGGATCCACGCCAGCGCCATGCCAGTTTGCGCCGCCGGTGTAACCAGGGACATGAATCGTGCCAAAACTATTCTCAGTAGGCAGCGATGGTGGGGTAAACATTGGACCGTATCTATGTTGATCTAACATTTCGATCGCTGCCGCACGTAGCTCCGGGGTGAAATCGATCAAATCATTTTCAGTCAAACTCTGCCGTTCAAAAGGCGGTGGCTTTGTTGGATATGGTTGTGTGGGTGATGCTCTGTCACCAGGCACGTCGGTGGCAGGAACTGGCAGTTCTTCGATTGGCCATACAGGTTCACCAGTTATACGATTAAATACAAACACGAATCCATGTTTCGTGACCTGGGCAACTGCCGGTATTTGTTCACCATCTACTATTATATCAACGAGGTTTGGCGCCGCTGGTGGATCGTAGTCCCACAGATCATGATGCACCATTTGAAAATGCCAGAGTCTTTCGCCGCTGCTGGCATCAAGTGCAACCAAACTATTGGCGAAGAGGTTATCTCCCAGTCTATGCCCTCCATAGAAATCATTAGTAGGAGCACCTACAGGTAAATACACAATGCCGGCATCTTGATCTGCGCTCATTAATGTCCAAACGTTTGCATGACCACTGTATTCCCAACTGCCGTCTTCCCAGGTCTCGTTTCCGAAATCACCTGGCTGTGGAATTGTGTGAAAAGTCCACAGCAAATCTCCGCTATGAATATGGAAGCCTCGAACATGGCCAGGAGGCATCTCACGATAATCCGGTTGGTCAGAAATTGCCGAGCCTACAACGATGACGTCATCAATAATCATTGGCGATGATGTTACGGAATAATTTATTGGGGCTTGCCGGCGAGCACGAGGGATACCCTCTATTAAGTCGACACGGCCATTATTGCCGAACCCAGAAATCGGTTCCCCAGTTCGTGCGTCTACTTCTACGAGATAACCATCTCCGGTGCCCCAAACAACCCGAGCATCATCACCGTCCGACCAATAGGCCAGACCACGATTGCTGAAGCCCAGCATCATTATTGGAATGCCGGAAGCGTAGCTGCGTGGATCATAAGCCCATAGTGTATTGCCGGTTTCAGCATCAATAGCTGCTGCCTGAAATAGCGGAGTTGAAACATAGAGCACGCCATCTACCGCCAAAGGCGCCGCTTTTAACCCGTTGATACTAACGTCGGGAACATCATTAGGTACCTGCAGATTTGGGTACTCTGCTTTTAACTGTTCCAGGTCGAAGCGGCCATCGATCGATTGCCAGCGCCACTGAACTTCCAGTTCGGAAAAGTTGGAGCGATCGATCTGATCCAGTGCAGAATACTTAGTGCTGCCCGCATCACTTCCGAAAAAATGCCATTCCCCGCCGGTCATTCCGGTCTGAGAATGAACTGGTAAGGCGGCTAATACTGATATCGCTGCAAGAAATTTAGAAGCGCGTATTTTCATATTGACTAGCATCACGCAAATTAAAACAAAAAGTAAGTGTTCTGACTAAAAAAATTTTCCAAAATTGGCCAAGTTAGAAAATTTCAGATGTAAATCCTATTTATTGCTTCAATTTTTAACTCTCAATTTTGCATTTCGAAACTCAAAAAATAAAACAAGAAATTGCAGGCCAAACGTTCCACAAGTTATCCACATGATGTTGAATAAAAAATAAACAAGTTGTTACTGTGCCACTGTTTGTGTCATTGATGAGGGCTATGGATTTATATTAAAACGATTGTTCAAAAAATAAATTGAATTTTTTTGATAAAAGTTACTAAAAATAATGCACGCATTTTTGTTTTATGTATAATCAAAATCATAGGTGTGACTGAGTCGACTTTGTCGATTTGCGATCACCGACACGGCGCAGGGAACGAACCGGGAACAACTAATCATTTATAAGTTATTGTGGGTTTAACCCAAAATAATGAAGACGATTAAAAGAAGGAAACTCGGAATAAGAAGAGGAGACTCTGACTAGGAAGAGAAGAATTCGTTTAAAAGTTGCGAATGATTAGCCTGGACAAATTCGTGAACTGGTTTGGAACGTCGTGGAAGGTGCTTATTCCAGAGCCTCGAACATCGCCAAAGAATCTGTTCGGCCAACAGCCTTTGTCGGGTCTGAGCCTAAGACTAAAAAACTGAGACGCAAGTCTCAGGGGCCCTTAAGAAAGAAGGAAGAATTCTTCGGAATGATTCTGGAAATCTCGGGGAAGGGTTTAAAGAAGAATTAACAGATATTTTGTGCCTCACCGCGCTGATACTGATAATTCTGCTTAATGTCCTGTAGGGCGGGTGTCGCTTGCGGCATCCGCCCTCAAACTTTGTAACGGCAGCATTCTTCTATTTTTTAGTTTTTTCTTCCTTCCAGCTCCATTTTCTTTGTCTAATTGGTTTCTGCTACTTATTCTCCCTAGTTATTGGCGCCTAGTTGATTCTTATGAAGTGGGTTATTGCCTATGAGGGGGTCTTCAAATAAAAGCAGTCTTCTCTCATTGCGTTTGTCGGCTGTTTCCTGCCATCAGTCGGGTTGGCGGCGCTTAGAAGCTCCTTTCAAATGTTTACCCATGTTCGTTTTTGCAGACTTGCTTAACTCTATGAGTAATTCAAAGACCGATTCTTCCTCTCCGTCGATCTAGAATCATAAAAATCGCCTATTCGATGTGGCTAAGAGTACTGTATCTTTACGCTGTCAGTATTTTGCAGGCATCTCTTTTTTGAGAAAAGTTTTATGGATCCATTCTCCCAGGCAGCATTAGGTGCAGTAGTCGCTCAAGCCAGCGCTCAACATAAGCTCGGCTTCAGAGTGGTAGCGGTTGGTGCTATGGCCGGGGCAATGCCTGATATCGATGTCTTTTTCGCCGAGGATTACTTCCACAATCTGCAAATACATCGTGGCATTACCCATTCGCTATTTTTTGCCCCCGTAATGGGTCCGATATTGGGTTATCTAATCTATAAGTATGAATGCTATCGCTCCAACGACTTAATAAACAAAGAAAGAATGAGATATTGGATGCTGGCAATGTTTTTGGCGCTGTTGTCTCATCCTTTACTCGATGTGCTAACGCCCTATGGTACGCAATTATTGTTGCCATTCTCTGATCAGCGATTTGCCTTGTTTGCCATGCCAATAATTGATCCGCTTTACACAATGCCATTATTTATTGGAATTTATCTTGCCTGGCGTTACCGACAAAAAGCTCAGGTGCATCTTATTGGCATAACATTTCTGGTAGTTACTACTTCCTATTTGGTTTACGGTTGGTATTTAGGCCAGGCAGCTAAAAGAGAAGCAGAATTACAACTAGTAAATTTAGGGCTTCAGGATTTTCAGGTGGAGTCCTTTCCGACTTTTCTTCAACTTCACTATCGCCGAGTCGTGGCCCGCACTCCCACGGCAGATTGGGTTGGTTATATTTCTATGTGGCGTCCCTGCGAAATTGAGTGGGGCATGGCGGAGCAAACACCCCGTTCCGACTTCGACGAAGTGAGTGATATGCGCGAGGTGAGAATCTTCGAGTGGTTTGCAATGGGCTGGCTGCATAGAACCGTGATAGAACAAGATGGAAATACAACCTATCAATATGCTGATTTGCGTTATGGATTAGTGACTAATCCAAAGGATAGCTTTTTCTCGTTAAATGTGACCGATACCAATCAGGGTTTCCAGTGGGATACTCAAAACCCCATCAGCAATTCGGGCGAGATCAATCAACGGCTAAATAGTTTGTTTTCATCTGCCTACCCCGGTACCTGTGAAAGACCCCCACTTGTTTATTTCTAGAGGCCGAGTAAATTTCGGCAGTCGATTCAAATAACAGTCGCTAAATAGGGGCGGCCCCGTAGGTTGGAATATTTCGCTGGAACACACGCCAGTAATAGCGTTTCGAAACTATTTGTTCGTTCCCATTTTCGTCGACACGAGTAGAAATTGGATTGCCACCGAGTAAGCGAGCGGCTTCTTCTTGATCTTGAACTAAAGCAACAGTTGCTTCATAAATCTTCCCATCGATCTTCATTCGAATCCGCGGGTCGCGCTCGACGTTAGCCCACCATGCTTTGTTATTGGGAAACTCTTCATCGAGCCTGTCGCCTTGCGCGCTTCCGCTTAGATAGAGATCAGGGCCGCGAGGTCTGGCATTCACAGAAACAGAGTGGGGAATTCCATACCACGTGCGTGTCTCAAGCATTATCGAGTTGCCACGAACCGGATGATCCACATCGTTTATAAAATCCCAATTAATTACCGGTTCCCGCACAACTTCACCGGCAAGCCAAAGTCCCGGTCCAGCAGTACGATTACTTTCAACGAATGCCGGCGTTCGTGGATCGATATAGCGTGGCTCGAAACCAGTTATGCGCAAAGTTATAAGTGTTGTAATTAATAACGCTGTAAATCCCAGTAATCCGATTCTCACATATTTCATATTCACTTACCCTTCTCTGGCTTTTATTGCTCAGTAATGTTGTAGTGTTCCCCAGCCTTTACTGAAATTTCAGTAGTTTTACCGCTTGGCCAGTCGATAACTACCGGAGCGGATTCTTGATCTGCCAATGGTAGCAATAACGTCATACTATTTTGGCTTTGAAAACCTTGAGTGGAGCGAAGATAGTGATAGCGAGTCAAGTCTCCCTCTCCGTATCGAACTCTTGCGCCTATGGCATCGCGATTACTTTCAGTACCGGTAAGAGTTACCCATGCTGCATTGGCAGTCTCGTTTGTGTCGCGCATAAAGAGCTTGTTAGTTTCTCGTGATTCTGCATTTTGGTCAAAATCATAAGGGGGGTGTCCACCCAAGTTAAAATAAAAATCGGTAAAGCCGTCACGATTTACATCCCCAAAGATAGCTCCGTGGCCTCGGGTCATGTTGTGACTGCTATCGGGCTCTATAAAGCGATCAGTGCAGCGTTCAAAACGGCGCGCACCTAGATTGCAGAAAAACACATCTGCTGCCACGAATGCGGGATCACCAGTACCGATCACTACATCTGGGTATCCGTCATCATAAAAATCCCCCACACCCAGTCCCATGGTGTTTTCGTAAGGAGTAATACCAGCTTCTGATTCACCTTCAAGGCCGTTCGCTCTAGCGGCAATACGCGCCGGACTCGTCTGGCTGTACATAGGGTTTCTATCGGTCCCCGAAATCGCCAGTAAATTATCCGTATTCAATCCTGCCTCGATGCCCATGCGATCGAAACCGTCAACCCCGTTACCAAACAATATGTAGTCCTGGGAATCCCAGCGCCCGAGATAAATATCTTCTTTCCCATCTTGATCAAAATCGGTCGATGCTGCAGCAAATACTGCAGGTAAGCCACTGCGACCTGCCAAAGCTTCGACGAAAATCTCTTCGGTGACATCCGTGAAGCGGTCCAAATCGTTGCGATAAAATGCATGCCAATCCATACCTGCGATATAAAGATCCTGATCTCCATCCTGATCGTAATCGATCCAGAGAGGGTTTTTTGCATCCCTTTGCCCGCTAGTAGTCAAACCCAATTGTTCTCCTACTTCGACAAAAGTCCCATTTTGCTCATTGTGAAATAACAAAGGTCGCGCCTGGCGTCGCGTCGCCAGGACATCGAGCCAACCATCGTTGTCATAGTCTGCCCAAGACACGCCCCACCAACCTGAACTGGCGCCGGCTCCATCTTCATCATCCAGACCAGCGAGCCGATTCACTTTTACGAAACCCTGATTTTGATTGATTCGATTTTCGAGTAATACCAATGTGGACGAATTAGTATAGCCACCATTTCCAACCATCAAGTCGGGATCACCATCGTTGTCGTAGTCCGCAAACGATCCTACCCACGTACCGTGAAAATCGGCAGGATCCAAATTGAATTCACCGGGAATGAAATTCCCAGAACCGTCATTTACATAAATCATAGACATTCCGAACGGCCGACCGAACAACCGGCCATCAGTGTCAGCGACAAACAAATCATCATCACCGTCACTATCGATATCTGCAAAGGCCGCGCCGCGACCATAACCGACTACGCCGCCTAGGCCTCGGCTCTCGGCAACTTGGCTGTAAAATTCTGAATGAGGGGCTGAATTTTGTGCCTGAGCCAAACAAGTAGTTGCAAGCGCTGTCCCAATTATAAACAAGGGTATTGACTTGAATTTGCTGCAACTACAATAGGTTTGTATAGCCATGCTGTCACCTCGGGATATTCAGGTTTAAACCATTCAGTTTCCGCGATTGAAAAACTAGCTTAATCGTTAGTTATTGTTAGTTCTGCGAATATCGATCTGTCCCAGTTATTCTTCCGTCTCTTTCTGCAAGTTCTCCGGTTTCTAATCGGGTACGCTCATCAGGATGTATGGCTAATAGCGCAGTGCCATAATTACCATCTTTTTCTTTGCGTGCAGTGAGCTGCGCGAATCGTTGATCGAGCAGGGAATCGTATTCCTCTTCTTCCAGATAAGTGACACTGACGTGAAAATGGGACATGGCATCTACACTTCTGCCGCCGAATACTACCCATTGATCAGGATCTATGGATAAAGGATTGTTAGCTGTGTTGTCGAAATGAGTGCGCATAACAATCGCGGTCCCTGCCGGTAGAATAGGGCGCGCATCATTTTCAAAGACAAAACTGGTTTGCCAGTTGTGGTTGTAGTTATTAATAGAGGCAATAACGTCTCTCCGATTTGCGCCAGGCCCATAATAGTCACGTACTCTGCCTGGCCAAACTACTTCGATAGACATGGCAATACCATGTAAATGCATGTGCCCACGATAGCTATTGAGCATCACTGGTTCGTCCAGTACCCAGGTCCGATACATTGTCTGAGTGCCATGGGGAGGTATCAAAATATCTCGTGCACGAGGCTGGTCTGGATCGAACTGATCTATCAGGTGATGAATTTCGACACTGGCTACAGTTTCCGGTGGCTTGTTTTCCGGATGAAACCAGAATGCAACTTCGATGTTGTCTTCAAACTCAACACCAATTGGAAAATAGTGTGCTCCGAAATTTACAACCCCAGGACCCGTTTCAAATAGGATGCCAGTGTCTTCTCCAAAATAATCCCAACGTTTGCCGGCGCCAGCACCCACTACGCGTCCTGAAGGACCTTCTTCTAAATTTAGGCGCACATTATTGTGATGTAAGGCGGCACGTCCGCGAATCGTGTTACGGATTTCCGCTGCCTTTAAATAGCGTGGCTTATCTAATGCAGGCCATTCCACATCGATTGAAGGCCAGAAGTCCCCACCTTCTGAGCGGACTGCGATAGGTCCGGATTCAAAAACCATATCTGGTTCGCCAAGTTCTGGCTCTAATTCCCATTCAAGCCAGTTTGGCCAGTCAACACCTTGTGGCAGACTAGCAGGATCACCTTCAGGAGTACCTGCGTCTACCCAGGTAACTAAGGTGTCAATTTGTTCTTGAGTTAAAGAGAAATTGTTTTTGTATTCCTGGATACCTATGGTCGGATCCAAGTGCCAGGGTGGCATGATACGGCGTCGCACGTTTTCTTTTATACGTGGCGCCCACACTCTTGCCTGATCATAAGTTTCCAACGGCATCGGACCAATACCCCCAGGCTGATGACATCTCTGACACTTCTCCTGGAGAATTCTTACTACTTCGTTAGAGAAAGTCGGCATATCTTCCGCTTGTAAACCATGCTGCGGAATACTCGTCAACAAAAGTAAACTTACTGATAATTTAATCCAGGCATATTTGCTGTGATTAATAAGTTTCATGATTTTCTCCAACTAAATTTTTATTTAGCTAATAATTAATTCTCTGTCTCAATTTACATTTACTCTTATGAAAGCATTGGTCCAACAACACCAGAATTCGAAATCCTGTGTTTCATATGTTCTCCTGCCAACCATATTGTATGCTTGCACCATTAAGATGTATTCACCCGGTTCACTGAATACCGCTTCGGTTTTTTCCTCACCATAAGCGAATTCCGATTCCAGCCAGCTTGCCGCTTCTACCCAGCCGATGTTTTCTTCCCGCCAGGAGCTCCAATCAGGGGTAAACACGACATCGCCTGGGCCCTGGTACTTAAAGAATCTGACTCGAACTGGTCGCTCGTCATCTTCTCGAAAGGGATTGTCTCTGCGAATTCTTGCATTTAATTCGATCGGCACGCCGACACGGGTTTCCAGGGTTTCTGCCATCATGCCACGTCCAAACCCGAATCGACCTTCTGCAATCGGACCTTCGGCTTGGAGTCTTACTTTAGGTGGGCTGTTTTTGCGAGAAGGTTGCAGCGGTTCGTCATGACGATAAGTGCTGTGCACCAATCGGCCCGGAGAGCTGAACTCTTGTCCAGTTATTTCATCTATCAGAGTCCAGCGCACATCTTTGTCTCCCCAGTCTTCAGGAACAGTCACGCTGAATACACAGTAGTGACGGCGACCTCCATCAGGTTGAGGTTTAAAATGAGTGGGTTGTAGGCCATTAAACTCAGCTGGTTCTACATAGTTGCTTGGCCCGACGGGGATATCAAAAACCGTTTCGGTATTGGTGTTGAAGTAACCAAAGCAGAGCTGGAAGGTGCCGTCTTCATTTGGGAACCAGCCTTCAAAAATAGGAACTACCGGGCCACCGGTTGCGCGAACGAGCTGTGGATCATTCTGATGACCGCCGGGAGGGGCGACTCGATTCCACCCTGGGATACGGGTTTGCGCATCCACTAAGCCGGAGTGCAGCATAGAGAAAACAGTGAAGAGCAGAGCTGCAAGCAGAGATTTAGGCATTAAAGACTCCCTTTCTTCTTATAGTCTGGGACTAGATTAAAAATACAGGAGAAATAGGGGGTGAACCAAGACTAATTTGTTAATTGTCTGAAAAATCGCCGAGTATCAACGTATTCTTCTGTATTGAAGCCTCTGATTCTTGTATTTTAACGCGGGCTTGGAGATTTTTTCGAAGCATCCTATCGTTTCACGTAGTTTCGAACAGGTATTTTTATGTATTTGCTCTCTCGTCACAGTTTTAATTTTAAATTTTGTCTAAGTCTGGCATGTCTACTTGGATTCAGCACGGCAGCATCAGCGCAGCAGGAAAATGCTGAAGATGAGGCGTTGGAAATTGAAGAATGGTTAGTTGCAAGCATGTGTGCAGAAGGCAATAGGTTGATTGATTTAAATCACCCGATTTCTTTTTCTTACACAGACTCAGCTGGTAATAATCCGCGCCATTTAACCGTTGCGCAATCAGGATTAACCACAGCCGATTTATCCAATCTGGAGTTAGCCTGGGCGATTGCTTTTCCTGCAACTTCCGGTATGCGAGCCGCGCCAGTAATTATTGGCGACACTATTTTTTATTCGGCTACCGATTCAGGCCGTGTCTTTGCATTAGACATAGCCAGTGGTTGTGCGAAGTGGGTTTATGAATCTGGCACCCGACTTCGTTCTTCTATTGCTTATGATGTAATCGATGGACAGGGCATGCTGGTGTTTAGTGATATGCCGGGAATGATTCATGCGGTTAATGCAGAAAACGGCGAGTCAATCTGGATTAACAGCGGTCAGGCGGAAAACAATCAAGGCATGCTTACCGGAACACCAGTAATTCATGAAGACAGAGTAATTGTCCCAGTGTCTGGTTCAGGAGTAATTACCGGTGGAAATCCGAATTATGAATGTTGTGAAAATCATGGTGCGGTTACGGCACTGAATATACGCACAGGTGAAAAGCTTTGGGAATACCACACCATGCCTGCAGCGGAATATACTGGACAGGTCAGTTCTACGGGAGTTCGGCAACGAGGACCATCCGGCGCGCCAATTTGGACAACGCCAACTATCGATACCGAACGTAGTCAGATTTATGTGACTACTGGCGAAAACACTTCCCATCCAACTACAAATACCAGCGATGCAATCATCGCCCTCGATTTAGAAACCGGTGAAGAGAAGTGGGTGTTCCAGGCATTGGCTAATGACATGTGGAACTTCGGCTGCACTGCTGGTGGACCGAACTGCATCATCTTAGAAGATACTAATGCTGTGGATTACGATTTCGGTGGCCCGGCTGTATTGGTAGATACTGGTGATCGAGAACTATTAATCGCAGGACAAAAATCCGGCGATATTTGGGCACTGAATCCAGATACAGGGCAATTAGTATGGAATCAACGAGTAGGAGAAGGCACAGCCTTAGGCGGAAATCATTGGGGTATTGCTGTCGATTCGGAACGTGCGTTTCTTACTATCAATGATCCGGGTGGCATGGGTCGAAACAGTGTGCCAGGCATTTACACTTATTTTGTTGGAACAGGGGAGCCAAGTTGGTTCTATGAAGTTGAGCCTGAGTGCAATGATGAGCGAGATGACAGACTAAGACGCTGTGAGGCGCTGCATGGTTTCTCGGCAACACCATTATCCATAGATGGTGCAGTGATTACTGGCGCCTTGGATGGTCGTTTGTTTGTGTTTGATTCCGATTCCGGAGAAATCTTGTTCGAATATGACACGGTACGCGACTATGAAACTGTTAATGGTGTTGAAGGCTATGGTGGTTCCATTGACAGTCATTCCATTGCAGCTGGATCTGGCATGGTATTCGTAGGTTCTGGCTATGGCCAATTCAGGCAGGTATCTGGCAACGTGTTGCTTGCCTTTAAGCCTGCGAATTAAGAAGGCGAAGCTGCAAAGGGAATTTAGAGGAATCTTCGAAAGAGAGGGTTATGAAAAGATCTGGGTGATTTATTCTGATGAGTAGGTTTGTAGCTTTACTGCGAACTACCTAGGTTTTCGAACATGCGCCAACCTTCCGGGACTTGAATTACTCCGTTACTCTCGGTGTACTTTTCATATAGTGCCAATAACTCCTGAAATTTTTCAGGATTTTGTTCTGCCAGATTATTGAGCTCGGCAGGGTCTTTTCCGATGTCATACAAGCCCCAGGTGAAATCACCATAGGGTACCTGTAGTCGAGTTATCTTCCAGTTACCGCTGATATAGGCATTATGCCCAAACAATTCGAAGCCGTTGCCTTCGCCTAGTGGGTAGATAGATTCCGCAGTACCTTCTAGGTATGGAATAATAGAACGTCCATCCATATTGTGAATGGATCTGCCGTTAAATATATTGACGGGATGAGTAACATTAACCAAATCCAAAATAGTTGGTGTGATATCAACCATACTGGAGAAGTCAGTGACTATTCTGTTTTGTGGTAGGGCCTTTGCATAACTGAAGATAAGTGGAACGTTAATACCACCTTGGGTGATTACGGTTTTATGAAAGCTATGCGCAGCGGCACTTACATGCGCCCAGCGTTCGCCATAATATATATAACTACCCTGATTACCTAAGTTTTCATAACTGTTATCAAAAGTTTCAGCAATCCAGTCTGTAGCGACAGGCAGAATTGGATAAGTGGTGAAATCGACTGCTTCGGGACCATTGTCTGATAAGAAGAAAAACGCCGTATTGTCATATTCGTCGATAGATTTTAAATAGTTCACTAATTTGCCAACGTTTTGATCAATTCGATCGACCATGGCTGCATAAACAGCCATCTTCTTCGCTTGATAGCTTTGATCTTCTATGCTTACCTCATTCCAGGGTGGAACTCTTTCCAATCGAACCGCCATTTCGGCATCAGTATGGATTAGTCCCAACTCTTTCATGTTTTCGTGTCGTTGCTGACGAATAACATCCCAGCCAACCATATAACGTTCGATGTATTTATTGATAAGGTCTGCGGGTGCATGTAAAGGAAAGTGCGGGGCTGAAAAGGCGAGATAACCAAAGAAGGGTTGGTTTGATGCTCTTCCTTCTTCTATATATTTGATCATTTCATCGGTGTAAGCATCACTACTGTAAAAGTCATCTGGTAATTCAACAGCCTCTCCATTGCGAAAGTAATCCACAATAGGTCGTGCACTAGCATAACCGGTATTGTCAAAATGACTGCCAGCACCTTGCAGTAAGATAAAGGTTCGATCAAATCCGCGGTCACTGGGAAGGGTTTGAGATCCGAGATGCCACTTACCTGTCATAAAAGTATTGAAGCCAGCACTATCTAGTAAACTGGCAACGGTCACTACTTGATTGTTTAAATAGCCTTCATAACCTGGCTGACCCCGTTGCGAGTCATCAAGATACTCACCCATGGTTCCATAACCATTCTTATGTTGGTCCACACCGGTAAGCAGCATGGCACGGGAAGGAGAGCACATTGCGCTACTATGAAAACGGGTAAACAATACGCCGTTGCTGGCTAGTTCATCAAGATGGGGTGTCTCGATCTCACTGCCATAGGCGCCAAGATCGGAAAAGGCTAAGTCATCTGCAAGGATTAAGACGACATTGGGTGTATCTGTCTCTAGCCTTGATGTATCTGAGATGGGTTCATCGCTACATGTAATTAGCGTGCAGCTTATGAAAGATATAATAGTTAGTTTGTAATTCATAAGTTTACAACCGCTGACAATGTCGGGCCTATCTGTTGATGCAGTACCAGGTCAAAGAGTGGATCAAGATCTGTTGGTTCATTATTGATAATAATTAAGCGAGCACCACTCATTTTCGCAACTTGTGGGAATCCTGCGGCAGGATAGACTACCAATGATGAGCCAATGGCAACGAACAAATCACAGGCAAGAGTTGCTTGTTCTGCTCGTTGCATCTCTTCGAGTGGCATTTGCTGACCGAAAGAAATCGTCGCCGTTTTCACAACGCCACCACAGCTATCGCAATAAGGAATCGTTGCATTTTCCAGAAATTCCTTCTTTATGTCTTCATTTTCGAAACGCTTTTCGCAGTCTAAGCATTTGCTGTAGTTGGTATTGCCGTGAAGCTCTATCACCAATTCATCCGGTGTCCCCGATGCTTGATGCAGGCCGTCAACATTTTGTGTGATGACATGTGTAACTTTGCCGTCATTAACTAGTTTGGTTATCGCATTATGTCCAGCATTTGGTTCTGCGCCGGTTAATTTGTAGACATCAGAGAATCGTTGCTCCCATGAATTGCGCCGCACTTCTTCAGATGCGACAAAATCGCGAAAATCGATTGGCGGCTTGCTCTTCCATACGCCCTGAGGGCCCCTGAAATCGGGAATACCAGATTCTGTTGATATACCGGCGCCGGTAAACACTACAATGCGTTCGGCTGCCCCAATCATGGAGCATAGAGATTTTAATTGCTCACTGTCTGCCATAGGTTTTAATAAGTAAGAATGGTCAAGACAGCGATTAGGAAAATTGCTACAGGTGCGAGAAAGCGCATGATAAACAACCAGGTGCGATAACCCAACGAATCTCCCATGCCCAATTCCTCTCTGGTTGCTTCTTTCGACATAACCCAACCAACAAAGATCGCAATGAAGAAGGCACTCAGCAACATTAAGTTATTTACCACAAAGAAATCGATAATACGGAAGATGGTTGAGCCTTCAAACATGGGTATGAAGCTTAATGGAGTGAAGTCTGACCAGATGTTGTGAGAAAACACCGAGCCTAAGCCGATAAACCAGGCAACACCGCCAGCCACTATGGTCATGCGTTTGCGCGTAGCACTGGGTCGCTCAACTAATCGAGAAACCAATGACTCCATCATTGAGATTGATGTGCTCAAAGCAGCAAACAATACCAATAATAAAAAGAAGGTTCCGATTATCTGACCGCCGGGCATCTGCCCTAATGCGACAGGTAAAGTAACAAAGATCAATCCTGGTCCTGATGCTGGTTCCAGGGCAAAGGCAAAGACGATTGGAAATATAGCCAACCCGGCCAGCATATCAACGGAAACGTTTGCGCCGACTATGGCAAAAGCGTTGCGCGGTATGGATGCTGCTTTATGTAGGTAGCTGCCGTAATTCATCACGCCACCACCACCAACACTTAAAGAGAAAAATGCCTGACCTAATGCCAATAACACCACATCATTATTCACTTGACTGAAATCTGGCACGAACATAAAACGCAATGCAGCAGACAAGTCACCTGCAAGTGCCGCATATAGAACCAGAATAAGCAAGATAATAAATAGCGCTGGCATCATTACATTTATGGTTTTTTCTAAGCCATTGAGCACTCCGCGAGCGACAACCCACATGGTCAATACCATAAACACGCCGTGCCAGAAGGTCATGCCTAGTGGTGAGGCTTGTATGTCGTCGAATAGCTGAACCGATTCTTCTGCAGTAATGCCAACGAACCCACCAGACAAAGAATAAGGAAGATAAGCTAAGACCCAACCAGCAATCACACTAAAGAAAGTAAGGGCGAGAAAGGCGACGCCAATGGCCAGCCATCCGAGTAACTTCCAATTCTCACTTCGCCCTTCAGCTACCGCCAATGCCTTGGTGCTGCCAGCTGGACTATGTCCACCGCGGCGTCCGATACAGATCATAGCGATAACACAGGGAATACCGAGAAATACTATGAAAAGGAAATAAAGAAGAATGAAGGCACCACCGCCGTTCTCACCAGCCATAAAGGTGAAGCGCCAAATATTACCTAGGCCTACTGCACTGCCCATGGCCGCAAGAATAAACCCCATGCGGGTAGCGAATTTGACGCCAGGTTCGGCCAAGCTAAAACTCCTGGTTTGTTCTTTTTATATGAGTTTGTGTTACAAACCGAAAACTCGTTTCGCGTTCAAGTGTCGGATTGCGTCACAATCGTCATCGGATAATGTTGCTATATTATTTTTTGCCCCTTCAATATCAAAAACCTGATGGGGCCAGTCCGTACCAAACATTACCTGGCTGCTACCAACAATCGAAACCAGATACTCCAATGCGAGAGGATCATAAGTAATACAGTCGTAATAAATGTGCTGCAGATAATCAGTAGGTTTTTTCTGCATTAGGCGGCGTTCCGGAATTTCAACCTCATCTCCTTTTTCGAAGCGACCAACTAAATAGGGAAGCGCAGCACCACCATGAGAAGCAATTAGCTTTAGCTTGGGGTATTTGTCAAAGAATCCATGAAACATCATGCGGGTTATAGCTAGAGTTGTGTCGAACATGAAACCCACGGACCAGCTCAGATCGAACTCACCCATGTCTAAAACATCTGCGCCAGGCGGATCGGTAGGATGGAGTAACACTGGCAAACCTTTATCATCGATTGCTTGCCAGATAGGTGCAAAGAAATCATCATTGAGGCTGCGTCCAGCAATGTTAGCCAGTACCATCACGCCAACAGCACCGTTTGCGCACGTACGCTCAAGCTCAGCAACCGCTGCATCAGGATATTGCCAGGGCAGGGTTGTAAACCAGCGAATCCGCTCAGGGTATTTAGCTTGTGCTTCTGCTGTGGAATCATTGGCTTCTTGGGCCGCTAGGCAACTCACTTCCTCCGTACCCCAGTACACACTAGGCGCTGTTAAAGAAACGACAGAGATGTCGATGCCAGCTTTGTCCATCAATTTAATGCGTAAGCCGTAGTCAAAATGGCCCGCTTGCGGGATGGATACAGGAGTATCACCGCGAAAAATTTCTTTTTGTCCGTCTGGGCGAATCTTGAGATGATAGATTCCGCTTTGTTCCTGCAGAATCTCTAACCAGCGCTGAGTATAAATATGGGTGTGAATATCAATAAGCATGCGATCAATCTAGCAGGGAATAAGAGCAAGAACTATGACTTATTTATTCTATTAATCTCTCAAGCTGATGCTTTTGAATCGATTTCGTATTTGATCTTGCTCATACCTGACCAGAGCAAAAGCCCACCCAAAGGGCAAAGCAAGGCGGCGCAGAGTGCAATAGATTTACCAATAGCAGCGTCGTACCCGAATATGAAATCAGTGGTGGCCGCCACTACCGTCGGTCCAAGTCCAAGCCCAATAAGATTGGCAGCAAGCAAATACACCGCCATTATTTGGGCGCGCATGCGATTTGGTGTCATGAGTTGCAATGTGCCTCCAGCAATTCCTCCCTGGAACGCAGAAAAGAACACTGCCAGGGACATAGCAATGATTCCAGTTAGCGGCGTGTTTACAAATCCTAGTGCAATAGCGCAGGGAGTCATACCGACGATGCTGAATAATATTACTCTTACATAAGCGTCACTTGTCCCTTTTTGAGCCCACGCATCAGCAATAAAGCCGGCGATTAATAAACCAGTACTTCCTGCCAATAGCATGATAATACCAAAGGTAAATCCTGCATCTGCAGTGCTATATCCAAAGGTGCGAATAAAATAGGTCGGCCCCCATAGATTTAGCGCATACACCACCATCACAAAAATGGAAATTCCTAGTATGTGGCTTAGATAAGCACCGCGCCGTTTCCAGACATATTCGATAACTATTGAGATGGCAGGCATGGTGGCATGTGATTCGGCGTTCTTGCGCGCAGGTTCCCGCACTGTCAAATACATAAGTGCAGCTACCAGCACTCCAGGAAAACCAACAATAAAGAAAGTGAGTTGCCAACCTTCGGTAGCACCCAGAAAAGGTAGAGTTAGAGTATCGAGAGTTTGCACGTAACCAACTACAGCGCCCCCAAGTATGTACGCAAGACCGGAGCCGAAGGTCACACCGAGCGTATAAACTGATAAGGCTCGGGCAAGAGAAGAACGGGGAAAATAATCCGTAATCATGGAATAGCCGGCGGGACCAAGAGTGGCTTCACCAATTCCAACCCCTATCCGGGCAAAGAATAGTGAGACAAATCCTTTGGCCAATCCACAGACTGCCGTCATTACACTCCACACTGCAATGCCGATACTGATCAAATTGCGTCGATTCCTGCTATCAGCAATTCGGGCCAGAGGCAGCCCCATAATGGCATAGAAAAGTGAGAAGGCTAATCCTGCAAGCAGACTGTATTGAGTGTCAGAGATTGCGAACGATTCTCTGATGGGACCCACCAGCAAACCCATGATCATGCGATCGAGAAATGAAAACATCTGCGCCAGCAGTAGTACAAAAATGACGTACCACTGATAAGCAGTACTAGAGTTATTCAAATTAGCAGGTGTCACAAATCTCTCCTTTGATTTATTCGGCTCCGTGATCTTTTAACCATGCAGCTATTAAATCAGCAACTTTACTTCTCGCATCATCTGGCTCCACCAGATAATGATCGCCATCAATCATTTCTAATGTTTTATCTTTTGAAGCTAATGCAGAATGGATTGCTTCGGCATCACTGGGGAAAACGCCGGTATCTCTAGTACTCTGAACAACCAGCGCCGGCAGTTCAATTCGAATTAGGTGAGGTGCACCGCGGCAGTGAGAATCTTTCAAACTCCACATAGATAACCAGGCGCGAAGCGTGTTAGTTAGACCGATTCCTCGTGGTCCGAAGTTTGCTCGCTTAGGATTGCCTGCATAACAGTGTCCCACTTCCCGCTGTGACGGATCGATAGTGCCATCCATTAAGCGTAAATCTGCCCAGGTACGAAAAAGGTTGAAAGCGCGATCGGTCATGCCAAAGGATTCGAGTCGTTTTAATTCACCATGGCACCAGTCTGTGATGCGATGATTTCTCGTTTCCTGTGCGGCGCGATAAGTTTTTACAAACTCAATAGAATAGGGTGGACCGTTTTTCTCATCATACATATTTAATTCAGGATCGATACTGGTGGGATCAGTCTCGTCGGTTATCGACGGGTCGAGCCAAGACGTTAGGACCTCTGGTCGACCGGAATGTGCGCAAAGAGAGACATAAAGATCGGCAGGGATTAAGTCATACAATGCTTCTGGTAATTCGAAGTCCGGAGTAGGTGTCATGGTTACCCCTTGAGCCTGGGACTGATAAGCACCCATGAGGGACCCGCCGCCGGAGTTACCCAAGATAACTATCTTCTCGATGCCCGCATATTCTTTTAACCAGCGAACACCGGCACCGATGTCGATCAGGGCATGTTCTAATAGAAAGAATGCTTCGTTACCGCGGAATCGAGTGTTCCAGCCTAGAAAGCCGTAACCACGAGTGGCCATAAATTCGGCGAGGTAATGCTCACTAAAATCCACATTGTAGTGAGTTGCTATAAGTGCAGTTTTTACTCGCTTGTTTTTTGGTGAGTAGTACAGGCCCTGGCAGGGCATAAAACCGGCGCCGTTGCGCGCGCTGGTGGCGGAAGCCATGGAAACGAATTCTCTTTGCCAGGTTTCTATGTTGCTCACTCCTTATTGCTGGATTACTTAGTTGCGTTCCGGAATGATCCAAATTGGCGATGACCAGAGTCTTTCTTGAATAGTTGCCGGAACGTCCGGACGAGGATCAACGCCGGCACGCATTGCATCCCACGTAGACCATCGACAACTGGGATTTTCAAGTGCTCTGACATAATAGAAGGCGTTGCGAGTTGGATCGTAATTCGGATCGGTCCATTTAACCCTTAGTTCGGAAGCTCCTAAATTAGAACTGATACTGCAGTTTTCAAGATTCACAGTCGCACCATTATCGTCACAGCGATTTGTTGTTGGATCGACCACAATTCGATCTGAACACGCGATGTCGTAAACTTGTTCATACATCTCACCCCCTTCAACCCAACCCTTTATGATTTGCAGTCTTTGCAATGGTGCACTATTGGGATCTTTTGCAGCCCAAGCAATAAAGGAAGGAACACCATCGCTTTCAGCGATTAAATCGCCACCCATAGTGACGCCACCCTCATAAGCTTTGGCAACAAGTTCACTATCGTCAATCTCAGGAAGGTCATGACCGGCAAAGAAACGTACTTTCAGCCGTGGACCCGAAGTACCGAAGGTTTCCTTGCGGCGAAACGCATCGTAAATTGCTTCCCGTGTATTTTCCTCAGCCCAAACACCGGTCATACCAGACGCTCCAAATCTTGCGTAGCGATCGAAATAGAGACTACCGTCAGGATCCGGCGTATCTAGTGGTACTGATCCACGTCGTTGGCCGTTGCTATCCAGTAAACCGGACACACCGTAAAAGTCATCTTCGCTGCCAACAGCGGTGCCATTATGGGTATCGGATGAACCGCTGATACCGTATTTGAATGGATTAAAGTCTTGTTCCTCTTGCAGACGGATACCATTTAGCAAGGCATCTCTGACGTAGGCACCCTCAGGCTGAATTAATACGTCTGTTCCGATGCGGGTGTACAACACTCCAAAATTCGCCCACTCATCATTGGGGGATAGGGCCGGATGAGTTTCAGAGGTACCCTTTACTTGCGTAATTTCAACTAGAGGTTCATTTCGCATACGCTGGTCAGCGTACGCTGAATCCAGAGGATTACCGTTGTAATCAACCAGATCAAACATGAGACCTTCAGAATAATTAGAATTATGCGGGATAGCCAGGCTTTCAATCCCTATAGATCGATTGTTATCCATCCAGTCCCAGAGGTCAGCAGGATTATCAGAATCTAATCGAGAAAATGGTAAGTCCGGCGCATTGCTATCGCGGAAGATTACATTTCGATGAAGCATCTCTCGATTCGGTCCGGTACCGGTGTATTCGTAAGCGACAAAGGTAGTGAAGTTGCCGGGATCATTGTGACGATTGGCAGTTTCTACTATGTCATTCCAGGCAGTGGTTATCACTTCTACATCCATTATTTCATCGCCGTTTCCGGAATTAGCAAAATCGGTGAAATTGAAAAATATTTGACGACGCGGCATAGGATCATCGCCGATCTGGTCGATACCTTC
>ENA-UPTF01000697-UPTF01000697.1-marine-metagenome-genome-assembly--contig:-NODE-697-length-22721-cov-5.741300_pt1 | contig 22721 bp, 20 predicted proteins | sample MGYA00238166_ERZ767019 | MGnify/ENA primary metagenome ERZ767019 (study PRJEB28930, sample SAMN06266391) | marine metagenome | isolation source: Sea water from 250 m depth | place: Atlantic Ocean | study... | reverse complement strand
GTCAATTGCTTCTGGGTCGCGAGGCGGCGTAACAGACCATGCAGGAACCTGGGCCTCATCGGCCACGAAGAAGTTGTAGAGGTGGCGGGCGATGAACCGAGCGCATGCCGGATCTTCGCTGATGTATCGGATGATGTCTTCACCGTTCCAGTTGCCAGTGTGGCCCAGGAACGTCTTGTCGGTGTCGTCGTGATCTTCTTCCTTGTATTCGAAGAACCAGTCGTGGCGGCCTATAGGACCGCGAGGTAGTTTGGGTTCGATGGTCCAGCCGGTGAATGAACGAGAGCAGTCTCGGACGTCATCTTCGGTGTAGTTGCCTACTCCCATGCTGAAGAGTTCCAAGAGCTCTCGGCCCCAGTTTTCGTTGACTGCGTCAGCGTGGTTGTCGTTGTTGTCCAACCAGTAGATCATCGCTGGGTCTTTTGCCATTTCTAGAAGGAGTTCGCGGAAGTCGCCCATTCCCTTGTGGCGGAATTTCACGATCATGTCCATTACGTCGTCATAATGGTCAACTTTGGAAACACCTGTCGCGAATATGCCGTGCCAGAAGAGGGACATTTTCTCTTCCAGAGGCCGCTTGGTGTTTACCAGATCGTGTAGCCACTCGGCTGCACCCATTCCGGGAAGTGTACCCGGTCGCCAAGCCCAGGGATGGAAACGCATCATTTCGTTGCGATCGAGTTCTTCTTGTTCCTCGGTATTGAGGAGTTCTTCAACTGTGGCTTCGTAGCCATTGGCTACTCGAGCTTCTAGCTCGTCACGGGTGGCGCCAAAACCGGCGCGGCGCATCAGATGGGCCATTAAAGCGATATCTTGGTCACTCATACTGTTCCTCTCGTCTAGCGATGCTTTTCTTGGTTCCGAGGCGCAATCCGCCTAAAGTTCTGGCGTAATATTAGTGCCGAATTCATTCTATTGTCAATAACTAATTGATAATGATTTGAGACTAGCGTTTGCTTTAGTTGTTGAGTCTGTGTAAGAGCCAGGTTAAACTTCCATCCCGTGTAGAAAAATAAGAATTCGTCCGTTTACGAGGTTAGAGATGCGACTAGAAGGAAAGGTAGCGCTGATCACAGGAGCGGCCCGGGGTCAAGGCGCGGCCGAAGCGAGGCTATTCGCCCAAGAAGGTGCAAAGGTCATCTTGGCCGATGTTTCTGATCCCGAAGGGATAGCGGTCGCAGCCGAGATTGCAGAAGCCGGTGGAGATGCGATCTATGTGCACCTAGATGTTACCGACGAATCACAATGGGACGCGGCGGTCCAATCAGCAGTCACAAGTTTCGGCAAGTTAGATATCTTGGTCAATAATGCAGGTATATGGCGGCGAGGACATGTGATGGAGACTTCGTCGGAACAATGGGACGACATTATGGACGTCAATGCAAAGGGGGTCTTTTTGGGTACCAAGGCGGCAATACCCGAGATGAGAAAAGCAGGCGGCGGTTCTATCGTGAACATCTCGTCTACCGCAGGCTTGGTGGGAAGCAAAACCAGCTCTGCTTACAGTGCTTCGAAAGGAGCGGTACGAATTTTCAGCAAATCGACTGCTATCCAGTACGCTTCCGAAAGGATAAGAGCCAATTCCATACACCCTGGACCGATAGACACCGATATGGGAGATCAAGTTTGGCCTGACCCTACCAGTCGCGAGGCGTCTATTTCAAGGACAGCGCTGTCACGGATCGGAACTGCCCAAGACATCGCCTACGGTGCTTTGTATTTAGCGTCCGATGAGTCTTCCTTCGTCACAGGATCGGAGTTGGTGATTGACGGCGGGGTTACTGCTCAGTAAACCTAACCACCTAGGAGAGAGGCTAGGCGGCTGACGGGGCCAATATCTTCCAGATTGTCCAGCATTTCCAATGAAGCGGCGCTATTCTGCTGTGTCAGGCTGATTGCGGCTGTATCCAGGTATTTGCTTCGGACCTCTTCGTAGCTAGCACCGCGCAGGGCGCCGACGCTGTCTCGCTCAGCTTGTGCTTTAAGTACACTACCGTCTTTCATATGGATTTCAACGACGTTGAACGGTTCGGCCCAGCTAGTTTGGCCTTCAAAACCTGCTGTCCGCTTCATTTCGATCTTAGGAATTAATTCTTGGGCTTCCGGCCTCATCACCTGTTCATCGGTAAAAGACGACATTCCTATCTTGCCATCAAGGATCTCGGCTGCCAGGCAGTATTGCATACTGAACTTCCCCTCGAGTCCCTCTTTGGGCCTCGCGTGAATCAATGACCTAGGTGGGTCGAAGTTTACCGTTACATCTATCCGTTCAATGTTGGCTGCGTCTAGTGCCTCGCGTTGCTGGATCAGGGTCGTTGCATCTAATGCCAGATGTGCGCTCCCGCAGCACGGGTATTTCTTGATTTCAATGCCTGACTCGACCATGAAGCAACGGTTGCCCAATGATTCAGCTGATTTGTTAGGGTCATAATCACTCCCGCCGGAGAACGCCCGCATGAATCCGAACCGCCCTTCTATTGCGTCGGTCCCTGCGGTGAAGCCACCCTTAACTAATTTTGCGGCTGTGATACCAGACTTGCAGGCGTGGCCTGCGTGGAATGGCTTTGTCATGGTTCCGAAGTTTTGCCGCAGACCTGATGCCTGCGATGCGCCTAGAGAGATCGCCATCGCCGTCTGTTCTACGTCTAAGTCGAGTAGACGGGCAGCAGCGGCTGCGGCTCCTAGAGCTCCCAAGGGACCAGTGGGGTGCCAACCTAAGTCATCAAAATAGGCCGGGCTGATGTTCTCTCCCACGGAACAGGCGACCTCGAAACCTAGGAGATAGGCGAGGAGCATATCGCGACCTGAGGCGTTAACTTCTTCAGCCATGGGCAGCGCGGCTGGGATTAAGACGGCGCTTGGGTGGGTTTTCGTTATAACGGTGATGTCGTCATAGTCTAAGGCGTGGGACATTGCTCCGTTGATCAATCCCGCCTCGGGAGTTGTGGTCTTGAATCCACGGCCGAGCACGGTGGCGGTGGGATTTCCGCCCATTTCCTTAATGTAATCAACTAATACATCGGCTAAAGGTTCTTTGGCCCCGGCTAATGCGCACCCGAGGCAGTCTATGATCGCGGCTTTAGCGGCGGTTATGGCTTCAGGTGGAAAATCTTCTAAATTAGTGTTGACTACATATTCGGCTATCTTTCGTGTGACTTCCAAATTGATCCTCCCGTGACAGATTCCTGAATTCTCATTATGGTTCAGTAAAGCACGGTTAGACTTACCAAGCAACCGGCACCTCCTGCGCCGCCCATCCTAGCGCAGCCAACTGTTCGACATGAACTTATCCACGATTGGAACCCTTTTCGGTGGATAACTTAGGGTCATATCTGGATGGCTTTCTCAGGGTTACTGAATAACTAGGGTTACGTAAAGCATATATATCAGCTAGGTGTTGATGAGTTGTGCTGATCGGTAGTGCCAAGGTATTATTGGCGGTAACTCAGACATTGATTAAACCCATCCGGAACTACGGAGGATACATGAGTACCCAGATTAGCGGTAAAGAATTAGCCGTGGTTAACGGCACGGCCTCTCCAGATACCACTGCCCAGACTCCTGGAATGATTCGGAACCCTGGGATCGACAACAACACTGCCGGTGCAAAAAAAATCTGGTTAGGTAAAGTGGAATGCGTCCCGAATACTATGGGGCCTCCTCATCACCATGGTGAAGCAGAAACAGCGGCGTACATTATCAAAGGCCATATCCGCGTGTATTATGGTGAGGATTACAAAGAGTATATCGAGGGAGGTCCAGGAGATTTCCTCTACGTACCTGCCAACTTCAATCATATTGAAGGAAACCCATATGACGAGCCGGCTGAAGCGATACTGTCTCGTGGGCCGGATAACATAGTAATTAATCTATAGTCCGGTGAAGTCTTGGCGACACGGAACGGCCCAGCCGAAATAGGCTGGGCCGTTTCATTTCCGCTTTAAGACAAGTGCCGGTTACGACCGATGGTCTTAAATAGGAGGTATACTTACGCAGGCAATCCGTCAAATTGCCTCTGACGAACATAGGATCCACTTACCTCTGGACCATTGACCATCGAAGAAGCCGCTCCCATTTGATTAAAGAACCACTAAGAAAACACCTCAGCCGTCCTCGAAATATTTTCTATGGCTGGTGGATAGCCATTATTTCTGCCAGCGTGGACTCCCTAAAACACGGCACGTTCAACAAAGGATTCACATCTTACATAATCCCGCTTCGTAACGAACTGGGCATTAGCGTAGCGGCTATTTCTTTCGCAGAGATGCTAGGCCGTATGGAGGGCGGACTCCAGGGTCCGCTTATGGGTTGGGCTACAGACCGTTTCGGGCCGAGGGTTATCCTGATGTTCGGGGGTATAACCTCCGGTTTGGGATTTATCCTGCTCTCGTTCACGCAAAACTATCTTTATTTCATATGTGTGTTCGTAGGCCTTCTTTCTTTGGGTTTCCGGGCTGGCTACAACAATGCGACTATGCCGGCAATAAACCAGTGGTTCCGTCGTCACCGGGGTCTGGCGATGGGACTAGCCGGTATGGGTACTGCTATCGGCGGCACTACTATCGCTCCGCTGATGGGCTTTTTGGTTCTCAGCGCTGGTTGGCGCCCGGCTGCCTTCATATCTGGAGTGATTATCATCTCGGTAGTCATCCCAGTGTCCTTTCTAATCCGGCGTGACCCTGAGAGCATGGGACTCCGGCCGGATGGAGATCCTATCCCCGACGACGAAATAAACATTTCTGAAGTCATTGTTGACGACAGTAAAGGAAAAGCATTCGAAGGCCATGGCGCAGCAATCCTGCATGCAGGTGAGCCAGATTTTATGGCCTCTGAAGCCATGCGCACTCCTACGTTTTGGATGTTAGTGCTCGCGGTGGGAATGCGGAACACCGTGCATTCGGGCACGACGTTCCTAATGGTCCCGCTGTCGGTATGGTTCCTTATGGGATCGGGTCGTTCTGAAGACGGTGCTCAGCCCATTGCAGTGGCATTCGTAGGGGTAATGTCGTTTAGCCTGCTGATTATGACGCCGATCGTAGGCTGGATGGGCGACAGATGGTCGAAAAAAAAGCTCAGTTCTGTCTGTATGATAGGAGGAGCGCTGTCTCTAATCATGCTTGTCGATGACACAGGACATCTCTGGCAGTTGGTGGCGTTCGTGGTCTTGTTAGCGTTCTCCGAGACGGCCAACCCGTTAGCTTGGGCGATCATGGGAGATTACTTTGGAAGGAGGAGTTACGCTACCTTACGCGGTTGGCAACACCTACCTGACCAATTTATGTCGATGAGCACGCCCGTATGGATGGGGGTTATTTTCGATCATACGGGGAGTTTCAAATGGGCTTTGATCCCGTTGATTATCATTTATTGCCTTGCCGCTATATTTTATTGGCTGATTCCTAATCCGCGAACTCCTGCTAGAGTTCGCGCCTACAGAGAGCAAGGACACCTATAGTAGCTCCTACCCTTCCAGTGCTTTTGCGAAGCCTTGTACTGCTCCTTCAAGCACCCAGTCTTCAACGCAGTATGAGATCCGGAAATAACCTGGCGTTCCGAAACCTCGGCCGGGCACTACTAGTACGTTACTATTTAGCAAGGTCCGGCAAAATGCCACGTCGTCTTCTACGGGCGCTTTCGGGTACAGGTAGAAAGCGCCTTGTGGTTGCACTACTTCGTAGCCTAAGTCCCACAGGTTTGTGCATAGATAGTCCCGTTTTTTTTCGTAATACCCGGCGTCCACACTAACACCTTGCAGGTTGCGAACGATGTGCTGCATCAATGCTGGGGCGTTCACGAATCCCAGAGTGCGGTTGCAGAAAGACAGACCACCGCACAGCTCTTCTCTTCCTGCATATTTGGGGTTAACAGCTATGTAACCGATCCGTTCTCCTGGAAGGGCCAGGTCTTTGGCATGCGAGGTAACGACAACACTGTTGTCGTAATGTGGGAGTATCTGAGGAAATGTCATGCCATCAAAGATGATCCTACGGTAAGGTTCGTCACTGATGATAAAGATCTCTGTGCCATATTCGGTCTGCTTCCGTTTTAGAAGGTTGGCTAGGCTCTTGATACTGTCTTCTGAATAAACCGCACCGGAAGGGTTGTTGGGTGAATTGACCATTATGGCCCTGGTTTTAGAGGTCATGGCGGCTTCTATTTTGGCCAGATCTGGCTGAAATTGGTCGTCACATTCAGCTACGACAGCTACACCGCCGTGGTTGTCGATATAGTAGAGGTATTCCCAGAAGTAAGGCGATAAAATTATCACTTCATCGCCGTCGTTCAAGATGGTTTTAAGCACCACGTTGGCAGCGGCGGCAGCGCCGCACGTCATGATTACGTCGCCGCCAGCAAATTCCAGACCCGTTTCCGCTTTCAGTGTGTCGGCCACTGATTGCCTAGTTTCGAGGTACCCTGGGTTAGGCATATAGCGGTGCATGCCAGAAAGCGGTTCGTTAGCAAGGCGACGCAATTCATCGTGGAATTCCTGAGGTGGTTCCATTACCGGGTTTCCGAGAGACAGGTCAAATACTTTATCGGCCCCGATCTGAGCTTTCAGCGCCATACCTTCTTCGAATACACGGCGGATCCAGCCACCTTCTTCCATGAACCGCTTAACCTTTTGAGATACCGCCATCTGTATACCTCCAACACCCTCAAACAACAAGCTAGCCGAGTGTAGCAATGGGCGTCGAAGGTGTCAAAACAGCACGAGATTGAAGAGGTGCAGAAATTGAAGGGCCTAAGAGAGCCGAGGTTACTCGGCATAATGATTTTCAGAGTAACTCGACCTGCATTGAGGCATTGATTAATATCATTGAGAGGAGTTAAACGTAGCTTCGAAGGTATTTTCGGAGTTCGGCGCGTAAGATATGGCTATGACCTCTGGGGACGTTGCAAATCGGATATCAGAAGTATCAGCCAACCTAATTGTTGATCGCTGTTTCAAGGGCCAAGAGTAGTTCCGCCATTTCACGCTTGGTCGTATAGTCGTGTTTACCTTCCTGGTGCGCCTCTTTGGCCCAACATACATCGCAAACATCAACCCTTTCCTTCTCTAACCTGTTTGGGGCCGCCGATGCAGTGGATCGGACCTTTGCAGAAAAAGATTGCTGCCTAGTCACACAACGGCAGCGGGAGGACACAGTTTTGTAGCGGGCAAGCGGGGATGAGTTAGCCGAAGCGCATCGACAGCGGTACGCTAATAGCGCAGTCTTAAATTTAGGGGCGTCGGGAGTCTGGACGCCAGCACCACAGGTTTCTCGATGATTTCACGTCTAGCGTCAATCTTCCATTTTAAATGCGAATTGACGTCCGAATTGGCGCATCAGCATGTTTCGTACCAACTCCATTTCCACTGTCTGCCCTAGAATGGACGCCATGGACGTCACTGGACGGTCCGTTATTCCGCATGGGATTATGTTCTTATACTTCGTGAGGTCGGTGTTTACGTTTAAGGCAAAGCCATGAAACGAGATTCCTCGGCTTATCTTGACGCCGATGGCGGCTATCTTGCCCTGGTTTGTCCATACGCCCGTGTTGCCTGACTCACAGTTGGCGGTTATTCCCATTTCGGCTAGTGCCGCGATGACTACTTGCTCCAACGCTCGGACGTACTTTATCGGCCCGCCCCATTTCCTGATGTTTAATATTGGGTAGACAACCAGCTGTCCTGGCCCGTGATAGGTGACCTGACCTCCGCGGTCGGTCTCGTAGACAGGCATCCCGTTCGAAGCGAGTTCATCTTCGGGTAATAGAACGTCTGATTCTTTGCTCAGCCGGCCCTTTGTGTAGACGTGAGGGTGCTCCAACATAAGCATGGTGTTCGGTTCTTGGCCTGAATGCACTTTCTCCACCAGGGACAATTGGAGATTCCGGGCATCAATGTAGTCTATTTCTCCCAGCCAGATGGCTCGGCATATGTTTTGGGACGGCATAGTATTTGGGAATATCGTACCCGAGGTTGAAGTCGCGACCCGTTCATAAAAGTGTTTGGCCGACCGGGATTATGCGTAAAAAGAGTCTTTCGAAGGATTAGATGCTATTGAGGGATTCACCTTAATAGCATCGTAAGGTTAACGTATTTCACTCCTCTGGCTATCTGAGTGGGCCATGAGATGCCTAATTCAGTAGATAGAAGTACCCGGGCCAAATGCTTGCAGTTTGTTCTTCACTGCAGTCAGGAAACCGCTGGCTTCAGCACCGTCATTGATTCGGTGGTCGAAGGACAGGCACAGGTTCATCATGGATCTGATGGCAATTGCATCGTCAATTACCATAGCTCGTTTTTGGATGGTCTCTGTGGTGAGTATCCCGGCCTGGGGGTAATTGATAATGGGGCCTGAGACGTAAGAGCCAAGGGCACCTGTGTTATTTAACGTGAAGGTGCCCCCTTGAACGTCGTCTAGAGTTAGTTTTTTTGTCCGGGCCCGTTCGGCCAGATCGTTGGCACCTGCTGCTAGACCAGCTATGCTGAATTGGTCAGCATTGTGAATAACTGGCACTATTAGCCCTTCGGGGGCTGCTACTGCTAGACCTAAGTTAACACGGTTCTTAAGGATGATCTTGTCGCCGCCCCAGGTGGCATTCATGGTAGGGAATTCTTTCAAAGCTTCCACAACTGCTTTGATAACGAATGGCAGATAGGTGAGTGATCCACCTTGGTTTTTTTCGTATTCTGTCCGAACAGAAGAGCGTAAGGCGACCAACCCAGATACGTCTACTTCTACTGTACTCCAGGCGTGAGGTATTTCCGTCACACTACGAACCATGGCCTCGGCGATCATCCGTCTGACAGGAGATACAGATATGTGGGTTTCTTGCCCGTCGACTGAAGTGGACCCTTCTAGATCGCGGGTGGGAGCGGTCGAAGATGGGGGAGTCAGGGCTGGACCGCTTTCTAAGTACCTTAGTACGTCGTCTCTTGTGACGCGCCCTCCTAATCCAGAGCCCTGAATCCGTGATATGTCTATCGAATGCTCTTGGGCCAAGCGGCGTACGGCCGGAGACAGACGTGTTTGACCAGACCTAGGAGTAGTCTGAACGGTCTGAGCAGGCGGTGCAGGCGGTTGTACGACCGCAGTCGGGCGAGCCTGGCCTGTATCGGCGTTGCTGCCAGTCGGTTCAGCCAATTCAACTGCAGCCCCGCCCGTAGGGCCCACAGGAGTGACGTCTCGGAGTAAGTAGCCGGTAGTACCAGGCGAGTTTGATTCCTCCGGAGTTGTTACTTCCACTTTTATCGCGGCTGCTTCCGGCTCGACCCCTTCAGGGCTTTCTGCAGTGGCTACTTCGGCTATCGCTGCCCCCATTGGTAAGGTTTCGCCCTCTTCTGCTAGTAGCTTAATCACTGACCCTTCTACAGGAGACGGGACTTCCATGGTCACCTTGTCGGTAATTATCTCAACCAGTGGCTCATAACGTTTTACCTCGTCTCCGGGTTGTTTGAGCCATTTCCCGATGGTTCCCTCGACAACAGATTCACCGACGTGAGGGAGTTCTATGGTTATCGACATAACTTAATAAACCGCCAGATTTCGGAGTCCGGCTGCAATTTTGTCTGCTGTAGGCATGTAAGCGTCTTCTAAGGTTTGGGCGAAGGGCATGGTGGGGACGTCGGGTCCGCAGATCCTGACTACAGGACCGTCTAGGTATTCAAATGCTTGGTCCGCCGCTAGGGCGGCTATTTCAGCTCCCACTCCACCAGTAATGTTATCCTCGTGCACTACGGCCAGTTTTCCGGTCTTCTTCACAGATTGGATGATCGTCTCCGTGTCTAGTGGGGTCAACGTCCTCAGATCGACTACCTCTACGTCAATTCCTTCGCCTGCCAACTCTTCAGCGGCTTCAAGGCAGTAATGAAGCGTCAGTCCATATGAGACTACAGTAACACTGCTCCCCAATCGCTTGATGTCAGCTTTGCCTATAGGCAAGGTGTATTCTTCTTCAGGCACTTCACCGCGGACAAGTCGATAAGTTTTTTTGTGTTCTAAGAACACCACCGGATTATTATCCCGGATAGCTGATTTTAGTAAGCCTTTGGCGTCGTAGGGTGTACCTGGCGCTATAACTTTCAGTCCAGGGGTGTGGAAAAAATGAGTCTCTACGTTTTGAGAGTGGAACAGTCCTCCCCTAATCCCGCCGCCGTAGGGCATTCGGATTACCATAGGCACCTGGACCGCTCCGTTGGTCCCGTAACATGTCCGGGCGGCCTCTCCGATGAGTTGGTTGATGGATGGCCAAACGAAATCGGAAAACTGGACTTCAGGTATAGGGCGCATGCCCCGAAAAGCCGCGCCTAAGGCGATGCCCATGATCGATGCTTCTGCCAGAGGCGCATCTATGATGCGGTTATTACCGAATTCTTCTGACAAGCCCTGAGTGGCCAGAAAGACTCCTCCTCGAACTCCCACATCTTCGCCCATTACGAAGACCTTGGAGTCGCGGGACATCTCCTCTGTGATAGCTTCCCTAACAGCTTCAATTACGCTTTTAACAGCCAAAATACTTCCTTTAACTTTAAGGGCTGTAGACTGAGTCATGGAGCACCGATTCGTCGGGCGGGTTTGATGCATCTGCTATATCGGTCGCTTCGTCGGTTGCCTTGAGAGCTTCAGCGGAGATCTCGTCGATTTTACTTTGGGTCAATATCCCTTGGTCCAAAAGGGTTTGTCCAAAAGTCGAGACAGGGTCCCTTTGTCGTGCTTTCTCGACTTCGCCTTCTGGGCGGTAGCGTCGGTCGTCATCGTCGGTGGTGTGAGACATAAACCGTTCCACCATCATTTCTAACAAGACCGGCCCCTGGGCGCGGGCGTGAGTGATGGCCTCCCTCGTGGCTTCATAACACGATATTAAGTCCATGCCGTCAACAGTGAATCCAGGGAACCCGTAGCCAGCCGCCCTGCTGGCCACTTCTTCAACCACCATCTGGGTGCTTTGTGGCGTCGAGATGGCGTACCGATTGTTTTCGCAAATGAAGATTACAGGCAGTTTGTGGATCGAGGCAAAGTTCATGGCTTCATGAGTCTCCCCTTGGCTGGTCGCACCGTCACCAAAGTAGACAAGTACGACGGTTTGCTCTCCCGCCATGCGGCAACCTAGAGCGTAACCCACAGATTGGGTCAGTCCCGCTGCTACCACGTTGGATATCTGGATGATATTGTGGGGAAGGTCGGCGCCCTGGAGCGGAAACTGCCTTCCGCCGCTATATGGGTCACCTGCTTTACCCATAAAGGACATCATGGTTTGAACAGGGGTTAATCCGGCAGCGACCTTTAGGGCCAGGTCACGGTAGTAAGGGAAGAGGAAGCAGTCGCCGTCTTTTTCAGCAGCAAGTAGACTCCCTAATTCGGCGGCTTCATGTCCTTGACTGGATGCCGCAATGGGGACCTTCCCTTGGCGATTTAATGCCCAGATGCGTTCATCCAGAGACCTGGCTTGGACCATCCGAGTGTAGTAGTCCACTAAATCGGAAGTTTTCAACCCTTTGGGGAGAGGAGATTTCGTACGGGTCCCGTTGGCGCGAGACTCCTGGGTTGTGCCTTTGCTAGCTTGGGCGCTGGTCGTCCGATTCCTCGGCATCACTGCTCCCTGTTCTAGGCGACTTAGCCGCCTTAGAAAATAGAATGGGCCTGTACAGCCCCTCAAATGGTTGAGTGGCTTATAAGCACCTCTGGAAATATTGGCGCTTATTTCTGTATTTGCCTAATAACCCGATTATATATGGACTCGTGAGGCACAGCAAATTATTTGCGGTGATGCAGACACAGCAATTAGATCAGGATGTGTGCTGAGGCCAAGGCGCAAATAATAGCGCAACGAAATCATGGTGTGTGGCACCGATTGACTCAATTCACAGTCAAAATATTAAAATAATAAAAAATGAAATTGCCTCATTTCCGCATTGACATTTTCCTGCTGATGTTGCTAACGTCCGTTCATCGCAGATGACAAATGGTTTTCGCCAAATGCTCAGCTTCGGTACGGTGACACCGGCACTGGGACAGAAGGACAGGTTTCATCCGGTCAACGGTACGGCCACTGCCGCAGGTGGCTTGTAGATTGAAGGGTAATGACTAAACGGGATAGGTTCTGCTAGGGCCTAACCGAGACCACAAGTATCCGATCTGGTTCGGCGTTTTCAAATTAGGGCGTAATGTCCCCGGGTATTCTATTGCCTTTTTTAAAGGACTTCAGGTCCTCTGGCGATAAAAACCAGCCTGGTACTATGATTTTGGGTGAGGGTGATGAAAGGGAGAGTGTGGGAGCTGCAACTGAGGTGGGAGCAGACTCATGAGTGAGTCTACGGCCCGTGAGGTCTGGCGGGCAGTGTTGGGAGACCTTCAGTTGCAGCTCCCACGCCCTACCTTCGAGACCTGGCTGAAACCCACTGAAGGGATAACCTACGACGAGGGTGTGTTCGTTGTGGAGGCACCTAACTCCTTTGCTGTGGAATGGTTGGAACGCAGGATTTACCAATCGCTCCAAAAGACTCTCAGGAAGGTTACTGGCCAGGAACTCGAGCTTCAATTGCAAGTCCGATCTGAAGGAGAGTTCTATGCCGTTGAGCAGGCGGATGCCGTTTCAGAGTCGGCTAGAAGCGTCACGCCAACAGCTCTACCGCTTTTTGACGTCAGATCCTTCAACCCAAAATACTCGTTTGACTCGTTCGTTGCTGGGCCGTCCAACCGACTAGCTTTGAGCGCTTCTCAGGCGGTCTCCGAATTTCCTGGCCAGTCCTACAATCCGTTGTATCTCCACTCCGCATCTGGGTTGGGGAAGACTCATCTTTTGCAGTCGATCGGGAAAAGATGTGCTAGTCGAGGGCTGTCTGTGCTTTACGTGACGTCGGAGCAGTTCACAAACGAGTTCATCACCGCGATCCGCAACCGGACCACAGAGGACTTCAGGCGCCGATATCGGTCGGTTCAAGTGCTGTTACTAGATGACGTCCAATTCTTGAGTGGTAAAGAGCAAACCCACGAAGGTTTCTTCCACACCTTTAATGACCTGCACAATGCGGGGAACCAGGTGGTGATATCCTCGGATAGGGCTCCTAAGGCCTTGAACTCGATAGAGGAAAGACTTCGTTCGCGTTTTGAAGGGGGCTTGATTGCTGATATCCAGCCGCCGGATTTGGAAACCCGCATGTCTATTCTGGCTAACAAGGCCATCCAATTGCATGTTGATATGGAATCTAACGTCATCGAATTGATTGCGAAGCGTATACAGCGAAATGTGCGCGAACTGGAAGGTAGCTTGAACCGTATGGTGGCTTACTCTCAGTTGATGAACGTAAATATTACTCTTGAATCCACGTTGCAGATTCTCAATGAGATGGCGCCTGAAACTGATGCTCGCTCGATAGACCCACAGCACATTTTTGAGCAAGTGGCTATGTTCTATGCCTTATCAGTACGTGATTTAATGGCCAAAAATCGGACTAAAAAAGTGTCTTTAGCGCGTCAAGTGGCCATGTACTTGCTGATATATGAGCTTGAGTTATCGCCTACACAGGTCGGACGGCTGTTGGGCGGGCGTGACCACTCTACGGTGATTCATGGTGCTGGCAAGATTAACGGTGAAGTCACCGAAAATGGGCAGATAAGGCGGGATATTTTGTCCATCAAGGAAGCGATCTTCTCATAGACACTCAAAATGATTTCCTATGGGTCGGCTGTTGGGAATCCATAAACTAGATTCCTTTAGTCGATGAATGGGGAATATAGGTTCTCTGGATGCTTAGTTCTTAACCGAACAGTTGAATTCCTTTTCCATCCGCCGTTTCCAATTATATTTGGCGCCCTTGGTGAGCGTGTTTAATCTTCGTTCCAAGTTAGAAGCAGCTTTTTTATATGTCGCAGATTCTGAATATCTATACTGAGGGTTACGAGAATTTTTGAGAGGCCTGAGGATTTATCAGGTACAATAACCTGGTATGCAAGAACTCAAGTCACATGTCATCGTCAAGACTCACGAACTAGCGCTTAAGGGTAAGAACAGGCCTTGGTTCATGCGAAAATTGACTGACAACCTTCGTACTGCCACGAAGGGGTCAGGGGTTGAGAAAGTTTGGAAAGGCCAACTGATGGTTGGCCTGACCTTATCTGACGAGGAATGTTGGCCAGAAGTCAAGTCTCGCCTGAGGGAGGTGTTTGGCGTAGCCAAATTTTACAAAGCTTACGAACTTCCCCAGGATCTAGACGGGCTAAAAGCTGTTCTCCCGCAATTACTAGACGCTCGCAAGTTTAGCTCGTTTCGGATAACGACTAACAGAGCAGATAAGCGCTTCCCGATGAACTCCGAGCAAGTCAACCGTGATTTGGGGACTTTCGTGAAGGAATTGACTGGAGCTCAGGTCAGTCTCAAGGAGCCTGAATTGTCCATCTATTTGGATATCCAGGCGAGGGGAATATTGGTCTACTTTGAAGAGGTCAAGGCTCATGGTGGATTGCCCGTTGGAGTGAGCGGCAAGGTAGCGGTCATGTTGTCAGGGGGCATAGACTCACCGGTCGCCGCTTGGCAAATGATGAAACGGGGCTGTCAGGCTATGTTCGTCCATTTCCACAGCTACCCTCTTGTGGATAGGACATCTATGGAGAAGGCTGTTGACCTTGTCGATCACCTTAATAGACACCAATATGAATCCAACCTCTTTATGGTGCCCTTAGGTGAAATTCAGAAGCAGATAATCTTGTCATGCCCGCCTTCTTACCGTGTGGTCCTATATAGAAGATTCATGGTTAGGATTACCGAGGCTTTAGCCAAGCGTAATCGCGCCAAAGCAATCGTTACTGGTGAGAGCTGTGGACAAGTGGCCTCCCAGACACTAGAAAACATCGCCGTAGTGGATAATGCTGCAGGGATGCCGATCTTGAGGCCCTTGATCGGCAATAATAAAGAAGAGATTGTAGATATATCCCAGGACATTGGGACATTCTCCACATCGATTCTCCCGGATCAGGACTGCTGTACGTTATTTGTACCCAAACATCCTGAGACCAAAGCAGATCTCGATACTGTGCTGCGCTTAGAAGAAACCCTTTCGGTTGACGAGATGGTCAAAGAAGCCGTTGAGAACACTGAACGTCGGCATTTCGCCTCCCCGGCTGTAGCCCATCTAACTCGATAGCCATGGCACGAAATACAGGTTCTGACCGGATATCATATTTGACTCCGGATGAAGTAGATCGTTTTCTCCAAGATGTATTAAAGCGGGTTTCGCGCTCTTTCTATTTGAGTCTACGCGTTCTCCCCAAAAAAATGCGGAAACCTGTGGGTTTGGCTTACTTATTGGCTCGAGTGGCGGACACTATCGCAGACCATCACCGGCCAACTCAACAACGACAAGAGAAACTTGATGATCTGCGGTTTTTCCAATCCCAAGTAAAGGGCCCTCATGATTTACCAAATATTAGGAGCCTCGTATCCCGTTACACGGCCGATTCGTCTTCAGACGAATCGGCCGTGTTCTATTCTTTGATTGATGCGTTTGCTTTGTTGGAAGCCTTAGACAAGGATGATCAAAACCTCGTCAGAGAGGTGGTCTCCACACTTGTGGAAGGCATGGATATGGACTTGAATGTTTTTCCGGCCGAAGATACGGACGGTCTGGTCGCCCTGTCTACGATGGAAGACTTGGACCGATATACCTACCTAGTTGCCGGATGTGTTGGTGAGTTCTGGACAAGGATCGCTGTTGGCTCTGAGATTAGTTTGAAAGAATGGGATGTAGAGAAAATGTCAGGAATTGGGGTGCGTTTCGGAAAAGCCTTGCAGCTGACCAACGTCCTCCGTGACATACCCAGCGATCTGCGCATTGGTCGGTGTTACTTACCGGCAGACGAACTGTCTGTGGCAGGTTTGACTCCTGAAGATTTATTGCATTGCGCTAATGAATCTCGAGCTAAAGCGGTCTTCATTCCGTGGATGGAGATCGCCCTTGGGCATTTCCAGGCTGCTGAAGAATATTTGACAGCGATCCCTCGGCGTTCTGTACGGTTGCGCTTGGCTTGCCTGTGGCCGCTGCTATTGGGACTAGCGACTTTGGTGCGGTTGGCCGAAAGCGGCAAATGGTTGGATCCGAAATCTAAAGTGAAAGTGAGCCGTGGTTCGGTCTACCGCATGATGCTCTTGTCCTTACCAGCGGTTTTTTCCAATCATCTTCTTCATTCCTGGATCGCTCGTTTACGGCGCCGTGCCTATAGGTTGATGTAGTCTGCGAATCCAAACATAGGCATGCTGAGCAGAAACTCGGTTGTTGCGATGGTAGTATTATCGAGTTGATTCTTGGTGTCGCGACGAGCGTTTGTTGGAGTATGTAATGGAATTCGGACTTTTCGTGGAGTTCCCTTCGAATGACCACACAACTCAGGCTCAGATATTCAGGGATTCTATGGCATTAATTGACGCCGCTGAAGAGTCGGGTTCAGAGGGAGTTTGGTTGGCGGAGTATCACTTTGACCCAGGACGGTCGGTCTTGTCCGCCCCCGTGACGGTGGCTGGAGCTGTAGCTGCTAGGACTGAGAAAGTTAAAATCGGTCTGGCTGTTCATGTGTTGCCCCTTCGAAATCCTGTTCAAATAGCAGAAGAAATCGCCACACTAGATCACCTGAGCGAAGGGCGTCTGGATTTCGGCATAGGCCGTTCTGCTTTTCCGCGTATTTATCAAGGGTATGGATTTGATTACATGGAAAGCCGTGACCGGTTTGATGAGTGCCTCGAAATCATCCTTAAAAGCTGGACTGCTGAGCGATTCTCGTTCAAGGGTGATTTCTACCAATACGATGACCTTTGTGTGGTGCCCAAGCCGCTGCAGAAACCTCATCCACCGATCAGGATAGGTGCCACCTCAGCGGATACTTTTGAACTGGTGGGCCGAATGGGTTATCCAATCTTTATAAATCCTTCCCGTGTAACTACGCTGCTTGATCTGAAACCGATGGTCGCAGAATTTCGGGTTGCTCGGGAAAAAGCTGGTTATACTGGGACGGTGGACGTCGGTCTGCGGCTCCCTGTGTACGTAGCTGAGACCAAAGAGAAGGCCTATTCTGAGCCTAAACAGAGCACCATGTTCCAAATGGAAAGGCTGATTAGAGTCATCACTGAATCAGTCGGTCAATCTGGTATATCCATCGGTGACGACCGAGCTGCCCAAGCAAAGCGGCTACAAGGAATGAGTTACGAGGATGTGCTTGCCAACACTGTGGTTTATGGTACTCCGGAGTCCGTGGTCGAAAGACTCCAGGAACTCCAAGAAGAACTAGGTATAAACCAGGTTATTTACGAAGTAAACTTCGGGTGCAACGTGCCACTCGAACACCAGATAAAATCGGTTCAGTTATTGAATGAAAAAGTCGTCCCAAAATTAAATTAGCTGTAAGCATTATGCTGATAGCTGGAACGGAGTGAGAAATGCCTAAATTCGTGCATGTATACACCGGCCCTGAAGGGAAGTCTGTAATTGAAGAGAAAGAATTCGAAATGACTGAATTTCTAGACACTGAGGGAGCGCATGGTCTTGCTTCACCAGTAGAACAAACTCCAGGGATTTCATTTCGAATGGTTAAGGCAGGGTATTTCCTGGACTTCCACACAGCGCCTCGTAGGCAGTACAGCATATCTCTCACGGGTAGCGTGGAGATCGGGTTGCCAGACGGTACACTTAAGCAATACGGCCCGGGTGCCGTTCTTTTGGCAGAAGATCTGACGGGAACCGGACATTCTACGCGAGTCATAGGTGATGAAGATAGGTTCACTATCATAATCCCGCTTGCCGATTAAATGATGCAAAGACAGGGAGACAGATATGACCCGGCAGAACTTTATGCAAGGGGAATATGATCCTCCGGTACCAACCCGGATCGTGTTTGGAAATAGGAAAACAGATTCACTTAAAGAGGAGATTAAGAAGTTAGGCGGCAAGCGGGCATTGATCTTGTCTGGGCGCAGTGTAGCTGAAAAAACGGAGTCTGTTCAACGTGTTGAAAATTTTCTAGGCGGGGTGTCTGTTGCCGCCTACGCGGGCTTGACACAACGTGCCCCTTTGGCCGCAGCTGTAGAGGCGGCTAACATGGCGACCGATGCCGGCGTCGACACGCTAATAGGGGTCGGTGGAAGCACCATATCTGACGCCGCTCGGATGATAGCCGTGTTGATGGCAGAGGGTATCACGACAGTGGAGCAACTTCGGTATTTGGGTGAAGAGAATGACTTGATGTTGTCGCCGGATCTAGATGAGCATAAGCTTCCATTGCAAGTGTCCATCCCCACTACTCTTTCTGCCGGTGAGTTCAACATGGGCGGAGGAAACGTGATCGACGACGAGGCGGGCCATAAGATTCGGGTCCGCCATAGGAGACTCTATGCCGATCTAATCGTTTTAGATCCCGTAATGACTGAAGGAACGCCCGACTGGCTTTGGCTCTCTACTGGAGTAAAAGCCCTTGACCACTGTATTGAACGCCTCTATACCACAGGCAACCAGCCAGCTATCGATGCGCCGGTATTGGCTGCTGCAGAGATGATTTTCACGCACCTACCCAAATCCAGGGAATCCGATAACGATTCTGAAGCCCGGCTCCAGTGCCTGATCGCTGCATGGATGTCTATGATGGGAGCACCTAATTTCGCAACGGGATTGAGTCACGCCATAGGGCACATCCTGGGTGTGAAATATTCAGTAGGCCACGGATATACATCGTGTGTTACACAGCCATATGTAATGGAGTTTAACCGGGCTGTCTCTGCTGATAAACAGGCGCTACTGGCCAGATCTGCAGGTCTGAACACTAGAGGTATGAGTGCCGAAACATCGGCCGAGGCTGTAGCCAGGGCTGTGGACGATTTCGTGCTTGGAATGGGCTTGCCCCACCGCATCAGGGACCTGGAGATTCCCGAGTCTGATCTTCCGGAGATCGCACGATTGGTTCTAACTGATGGCGGTTGCCGCGACAATCCGATCCCCATCACCTCTACGGATCAGGTGATGGAGGTTCTAAAAAAGGCGTTTTAGCTTGGAATTTGAATCGGCAGCTCAATCCCTCTTGGAGGCTCAGGCCAGGAAACTACACTCGTCCAAACGTACCGTGGAAGCGATCGGCATATTGAGAGGAGTGTTGGCGGCAAGGCTATATTACCAAGGCGATAGGCACTTTCAGACTATAAATTCTCGTAGTGGACTGGCTAGGTCTTTACGTGCACTAGGTGAATATACCGAATGTTTCATCCTATACTCTGAGAACATCCGGGTCCATCTGGAAAAACTTGGCGAGGAGCATCCTCAGACACTCCGAAGTCTAAGCAGATTGGCTAATACTTACTACGCAGCTGGTCGTTATTGCGACGCAAAACGAATGTTCGAAGACATATTCGAACGGCGACTTAGGGTGTTGGGACGGGACCATCCGGATACTCTACGGAGCCGTAGTAGCCTGGCCAACACCTTAACTCAATTGGGTAATTTCACCGAAGCGGCTGTCTTACACGAAGAGACTGTAAGAGATCGGGTTCGTGTGTTGGGCGCTGACCACATAAGGACTGAATTGAGTCGAAAGCGGTTAGACCGAGTAATCCAATCCTCTAAGACTATACAGCGAACTCGATACGATCTGGAGTAAACATTATGAAGTACGGTTTCACTCTACCTGGCCGGGGACAAATTGCTACGCCCGAACGATTGGGAATAATTGCCAAAAAGGGGGAAGAATTTGGATTCGATGCGTTGTTGACTGGAGACCACATCCTTGTGCCTAGGAATATCTCTTCCCCGTATCCGTACACTGAAGGCGGTGAGTTCCCAGGATCGGATTCCGGCGAATCTATGGAGCAGATCACTTTACTTTCATACATAGCAGGACAGACCAATAAGATCCGGTTGGTGACCAGCGTTTTGATAGTCCCTCACCGGAATCCTCTGGTCGCGGCTAAGTCATTGGCCACCTTAGACGTCCTCTCAGGGGGGCGTCTAGTAGTGGGTGTTGGTGTTGGGTGGATGCGTGAAGAGTTTCAAGCTTTGGGCCTGCCTCCCTTTGAAGAACGTGGGGCGGTTACCGACGAATATATACGCGCTTTCAAAGAATTGTGGACCGAGGACGATCCTCAATTCGAAGGCAAATACATTAGTTTCGACAACATAAGTTTTCTGCCGAAGCCGGTTCAGAAACCTCACCCGCCCATATGGGTAGGTGGAGAGAGCCGCCCGGCCCTGCGTCGGACCGCAGAATTGGCGGATGGTTGGTATCCGTTGGGGTCTAATCCGACCTTTCCAATGGGCACTCCGGAGCAGCTCAATGCGGGGTTAGAACGGTTGGCACAATACGCCGAGCGTTTCGGTCGTGATCCGAAAACAATCGAGACTATCTATAGAACTCACCAGTTCGAATTAACTAAGACTCCTGCTGGTCCGGGACGCTTGCCATTTGTCGGAGACGCTGACCAGATCGCAGAAGACATTCGGAGCTACCAAGACATGGGTGTCACGACGATGGTCTGGGACTTTCTAAGGCAGACCGACGATTTTGACGGCATGTTAGGGCTTATGGAAGAGTTCTCTACTGAGGTGTGGCCGAAGGTTTAGCTTTTGAACCCATTTTCGTATAGTTCTCGAAGGCGCGTCAACTGTTCAGTAGAGAATGGTGGAAGGTTGATGCAACCGGCGATCTCTTCCGCTTCTGATTGGTTCTTAACGCCAGGTACGGTGGTATGGATGTCTTCGTTCATCAGACAGAAGACTAATGCAGCTTGAGAAAGGTTTGAAACCGAGTCGTCTATCAAGAATCCTAATTGGGCCGCGCTAGCCACGTCTTGGTTCAATAATTCGTTATCTGTTGGCACTGGTCGGTCAACTGCGGCTGTGAGCGCACCTGCGGCATGAGAGCGTATTCCGATGACCCCCATGTTGTGTTTCTTGGCTGTCAATATGTTTTGACCATTGTCGAAAATCTCAATGCCAAGTGGTGCTGGAGATTGGGCAGTCCAATTCAGGAGATTGTAATAGGCAAGGATTGTGTCCCACTCCCCGGTTCCCATAATCTGTTCCAATGTCGGTACATGGTGGTCCATCGCAGACAGTCCGATGAACCTAGTCTTACCGGCTTGCTGAGCTACCCTGTAGGCCTCTAAAACCGGCCCCATGACGTCTTTAGCAGCCAACGAATTTAGAGTTTCGCCTCTTTTCTCGGTGAACCGATTGTGTACATGCAGTATGTCTATTGAATCACGTTTCAATAATTTTAGGCTTGTTTCTACAGACCGTGTGACTGCTCCAGTGACATCTTCCATGTCTGTGGAGGCAATACGAACCTTGGTGCCGATAATGACATCTTCGGCACGACCTTCTAGTGCGATCCCCAATGCCTCTTCGGCCTTTCCGTCTCCGTATGCCGGTGCAACGTCGAAGTAGTTGATTCCCAAGTCTAAAGCCCGGTGTATGGCGCGTACCGCCTCATCTCTGGTGGTAGGTCCCCAAACTTCTCCGATACCACCTCCTCCAAATCCCACACGGGAGACATTGAGACCGGTGCGACCAAGCGAGTTGTACTCCATTTTTCATCCTCTGTGTTTAAGTGGGTTCGCCTTCTGCGAGTTGGAAGTGGATACCGTGTGAGCTTTCCGTCTCTATGTTGGCCGTCTTATAGCCAAAGGGGCTGGTAGCTGGGGCGTCACCTCGCATTTTGTTGCCGCTACTTACTAGATTGTTGAAGGCCTCGTCAATCCCATTTACACCCCAGGCTACGTGCATTACTCCAGGGCCGGTTGCCTTAAGTTGACGAGCCATTGGAGTGTCATCTCGCATGGGCTCGAAGAAATCCACAAGGGTTTCTCCGATCCGATACAAGATAGATTTGAAGCCGGCGTCGGAGAATTCGTCGGTGGATATGGGTTTGATCCCGAAACTTTTTTCCATATAGGCGGCCATGTCCGAGATATTTTCCACGACATAAGTTACGTGGTGCACTTTGTCTAGCATGTTGTACTCCAAGTATTTAGCTGGCCGAAGCCTAGCTTGTTTAATTGGACTAGGCAACCCTGCATTGACGGCCAAGCATAAGCCACATATCATCCAGGTCAAGAATGACTTGGAGCTTTTCTAATGCCCACTTTTTCATCTGATGGTGTGGATATTTATTACGAGGTTGCAGGAGAGGGGTATCCACTGGTCCTGAGCCATGAGTTCGCAGGCGACATCACGAGTTGGGAACCCCAAGTAAATTATTTTTCGCGGCGCTATCAGGTCATCACTTATTGCCACCGAGGTTATCCACCGTCTGGAGTCCCGGACGATCCAGATGCCTATTCTCAAGACATTCAAGTGGAAGACCTGTACAGGTTGCTAAAGCACTTGGATATTCACCAAGCACACATCGGTGGGCTTTCGATGGGTGGGACATTGACATTGGGGTTCGTAATGGCTCATCCCGAGATGTGCCGATCATTAGTAGTAGCCTCTGCCGGCGCAGGCTCTGACTCGGGCGACCGAGAGAAGCTTGTGGCTTCGTGGGACGCTCTCAGTAAATCGATGGTTGCTGAAGGTATGGAGAAATTTGCTGATGGCTATGCTCGTGGTGCAGAGCGGGTTCAGTTCCTTCGCAAGGACCCTGTAGGTTGGGAGAAATTCCACGCTGGTCTGTCAGGTCACTCGGCTCAAGGTTCCTCTCTAACGTTTCGCGGCGTTCAGATGAAGAGGCCGACCATATATCAACTTCAAGAGAAATTGAAACAGATCA
>ENA-UPTF01000696-UPTF01000696.1-marine-metagenome-genome-assembly--contig:-NODE-696-length-22739-cov-3.547260_pt1 | contig 22739 bp, 25 predicted proteins | sample MGYA00238166_ERZ767019 | MGnify/ENA primary metagenome ERZ767019 (study PRJEB28930, sample SAMN06266391) | marine metagenome | isolation source: Sea water from 250 m depth | place: Atlantic Ocean | study... | reverse complement strand
TATGGCTACGCTTCAGCTCCTCGAGCATGAGAAACTCATCGTCGAGTACAGTGGTGCTGCTACTACCGCCGCACTGCTTTCGGAGAAGGTTGATGTGCAAGGTCGAAGGGTAGCGGCCGTCGTAAGTGGGGGAAACCTCGACGCAGCGATACTGGCTGAACTACTCTGAGGTGACTTCCCATTGCGCCGACTAATTCTATTCGATATTGACGGAACTCTTCTCAAGGGTGGTCCAGCCAAGGAGGCCTTCACGGCAGCTATGGCGGAAACGTACGGGCCTGTAAGTCCACCGAAGTGCGTAAGTTTTGGGGGGAAAACGGATCCACAAATAGCCCGCGAGGTACTGACGTTAGTGGGTCTGGACGACGATGCTGTCGACTCCGGGCTTCCGCAACTCTGGTCCCGCTACCTAGCACATTTGGAGATCGGACTTGATGATCAACCGATGACTGTCCTTCCGGGAATTCATGAGTTACTTGACGCACTCGAAAGTTTTGATGATATCGCACTCGGTCTAGTAACCGGGAACATCTTTGGAGGCGCTTTGCTGAAGTTGTCTTCAGCAAAGCTGTGGGACCGCTTTCAGGTCGGCGGCTTCGGGTCAGATCATGAGGAACGCGACGAGCTTCCGGCAATCGCCCTGAAGCGTGCAAGGGCACATTGGGAGACATATCTATCAGCAGATGAGACGTTTATTGTGGGTGATACACCCAGGGACGTCGCGTGTGGGCAGGCTGGGGGCACGCGTACCTTGGCGGTTGCAACAGGGACCTACACAGCTGGAGAGCTAGAGGCTACAGGTGCAGATTACGTGCTCGAAGACTTGTCAGTGACCTCTGAGGTCGTAGAGCTTCTCGTCACCTAGGTCGGTCTTCGCTTGTTTGGCTTTCGTTCCAAGAACATTTTCAGGACCTGACGTACCCAGCGAGGGAGTGAGAAAAGTGTCTAGAAGCGAGCGACGCCGAGAAGCCCGCGAGGGCGGATCCAATATGAAAAAACTTTATTTAGTTCTCGCTGCTGTTGCCATAGTTGGCGTAGCATCTGTGGCACTATCAGTTGGTTCAGGGAGCGGCGGAGCCGTGGTTGCCCCAATAGAGATTGAGGGCATTGACGATCTCGAACGTCTTGTTGGTTTGGCTCAGGGTGTGACCAAAGGGGATCCTGATGCTTCAATCGAGATCCTTGAGTTCGGGGACTATCAATGTCCGGCATGCATGAACTTTGCGGGTATGATCAAGCCACAGATCGATCTTTCATACGTAGAGACTGGTCGGGTAAAGTTCATTTTCTACGATTTTCCACTAGGCGGCATGCATCAACATGCATTTCTTGCTGCACGTGCAGCTCGTTGTGCAGATGATCAAGGCCAGTTCTGGGAGTATCACGACCATCTCTTTCGGATGCAGCCTCGGTGGTCCACAGAAACCAACGCCGTCAACACCTTTGTGGACTACGCTAGCGACCTGGGCTTGGATCGAGGTCCGTTCGACGAATGCCTGAAGAGCGATAGGCATGCCGAAGTGGTTACAGCCAACATGTATCTAGGTCAGCAGCTCGGGGTGAGTGGCACGCCGACAATTATGATTAACAATGAGGGGTCCGTCCGTCGTGTCCCCGGTGACTTCCTTTCAATCCAAGCCTATATAGAGGATCTACTGGAGCATTTCCCTCTTATTTAGAGCCTTCTGCAATAGGCGAAGTATTTAAGGTTGTAAAAATTATAGACGATAAAGTTATTTGGAATGACAAATTGTCAATTCCTATAAAACCAATGATTGGAGTTGTAGGATTAGCACCGGAATTTGAATCACGATCAAATGCATGGGCAGGTGAGTGGGGAGGAAATTTTGATATACAAGAAATAACTACTGGGGCTACTGTTCAAATTCCAATAAATCATGATGGTGCTTTACTTCATATAGGCGATATGCATGCGATACAAGGAGATGGAGAAATTTGTGGAGGAGGTGGAATTGAGACAGGTGGCACCGTAATGCTAAAGTGTAAATCAGAAAAAGTTCCTACATTCATGAAATGGCCAAGAATCATAAATGATGAATACATAATGACTACTGCACAAGGGAAACCAGCTGAAGATGCTTTTAGAATAGCTTTATCTGAAATGCTTATATGGCTTGAAAATGATTATGGAATTGATAAAAAAGAAGGATTTATGTTGTTAGCACAGATATTAGAAGCAAGAGTAACTCAATTTGTTAATCCTACTTACACTTATTTATTAAAAGTAAAAAAGAAATATTTAGAATAGAAAAATGAAAAAAAATATTAACATAGGAATAATAGGAGTTGGTAAAATCTCAGATCTGCACATAAAAGGCTATAAAAATATGAATAATGTAGAAGTGACGGGAATATCGGATATAAATAAAAAAACTCTTAAAGAAAAAGCTAGATTTTGGGAAGTTGAAAAAACAACTTTAGATTATCGTGACTTACTTGAGGATAAAAAAATCGATGTGATTGATATATTAACACCTCATAATTTACATTCAAAAATATTCATTGAAGCATTAAAAAGTGGGAAACATGTGTCGGTTCAAAAACCCATGGCGATTTCAGATAAAGAATGTAAAGCTATGATAGATGAAAGTGTTAAATCTGATAAAAAATCAAGAGTTTTTGATAACTTCCTTTATTATCCTCCCTACATTAAAGCTAAGACTCTCATTAAAGATGGGGTGATTGGAGAAATAAAATCCGTCCGATTGAAAAGTATTCTTGGTTATTCAACAGATAACCAAAATATTGTAAACAATTGGAGATTCAATGAAAAAATTAATGGAGGAGGTAAAGTACTATTTGACTATGGGTATCATATTTTCTCAGTTGCTTACGACTTGATGGGTGATATAGTAAAGATTTCGTCTTTTGTTGAAAATACTGAAATGTCTGATGGATCTTTTTTAGACTGTCCTGGAATTATAATGTGGAATTATGAAAATCAAAATCATGGATCTTGGGATATTGTCAGAGCGCATGAAATAAAAATCAATTCAGATTACTTTAATGAAGATGAATGGTTTGAAATAACAGGAACTGAAGGATTTATTTGGATAAATAGATGTTCAGGTAAAATCTTGGATGGTCCTCCTTTAATCTGTTTTTCAAAAGGTGAAATCAATGAAATAAATTTCACTAATGAAGAATTAGACTGGGGAAGTTCTTTCAATATTGGGATGAAAAATTTCGTAGATTCGATTCGCGAAGATTTTAATTCCAAACTATCACCCTCAGAAGGTATGAAAGTTTTTAATTATTGTAAAGCTGCCAGGTTATCTTCTGACCAACAAAAACCTGTATTACTAGTTAAATGAGGATTCAAAATAAGTTTTTAACATTTGTGTAAATTCTTTTTTTTCAATTTCGTAAGCGTTTGAATGATCACAGTAATCAAATTCAAAATATTCACTATTTGCTGGTAAAAACTTACTTATATCTTGAGAGTGCTTTATAGGTATTCTATCGTCAGGAATACAATGGAATAGTAATACAGGATTTTTAAAATTATTGATATTTTTTATCCTATCAATAATTTTTGGTGTACTAATACCGTACATTTGATTTATACTTTGAATTATTCCAAATTTAAGCATTGAAGCCGCTAACTCTGGAAGGAAAGTTCTGCTTGATACTTCTCCAGCTACAAGTTGTGGTAAATCATAAAATGGGCTATCTGCAACAATTCCTTTGATTTGAAGATCATTAGTTAAATCGGAATTAGATAAAACAAGGGTTCCCCCATAACTAGAACCATATAATATTACTTCCTCAATGTTTTGAATTTCTCTCAAATACTTAAGAGAGGCGATTAAATCAGCTCTTTCGTGATACGTTAACCCTAAGTTTTTACCTCCAGAATCTCCATGTGCCCTTAGATCAAAAGCTAGCATTGAATATCCCATATCATAAATGTCCTTCATTAATTCAAGTTTATAACCATCAGCTTTATTAGAATCTACTCCATGAACAAAAACAATGGTTTCATTGTTTTTGTTTTCTATAAACCAACCATGGATATCTATATTATCTGAAGTCATATATTTGACTTCTTTAAAATTCATTCCATAATTATTAGGGTTTTCTTCAACCGCTTTTCTTGTGGCTTTGATTGCAAGGGTAGTGATGTAGATAGATAACACGATATAGATAACTAACAATAAAGTTATAGTTGAAATAATTATGAGGAAAATTTTTTTATATTTATTAAACAACTTAATTTAAAAATAAATTACCATCATAATAACACCATCTTTTTTTTTGTACTTGTTTAGATTTTCTATAAACTGTAAATATATGAATATAAATAATGAGCCGTTATTGAAAACCGAACGATTAGTCCTAAGGCCAATAAAGCTGAGGGATTTATCAATTGTACAAAAATATTCTTTAGAAGATGATTTTTTCAGATTTTTGGATTTTCATACAAAAGAAAGTGTCAAAGAATTTGTTGAATTAGCAGTAATTTCAGATTGGAATGATAATGCAAGGTTTGTCATTACATTAAAATCAGAAACAATCGGCAGTGTAGGCTTGTATATTAATCAAAAGGATAAAATAGCTGAGATAGGTTATTCGCTATCAAAAAAATATTGGGGGCAAGGAATAATTCCTGAAGCTGTTAGAGCTGTTTTTCGATATGGGTTTATGGATATGAAATTAGAAAAGATTATTGCACAAACAGACTTGTTGAACCTACCTTCTCAATCAGTTATGAAAAAAATGAATATGCAACAAGAAGCTCTTTTAAAAAAACATATTATATCTCAAAATATTAGACGAGATGTTGTTTATTATTCAATTCTAAAATCTGATTGGGAAAAACAAGTTCATTAATCGTTACCAACAAGTTTCTCCTCCATCAATAACTAATTCTGATCCGGTCACCCAAGATGATTCTTCCGAGGCTAGATAGAGTACCCCATATGCAATATCTTGTGGAGTCCCTAGTCTGCCCATTGGAGTCATTGAAAGTCTTTCATTGTATCTTTCTTCTATTGAATGTAGATCCTTTGTCATAGGGGTATCTGTGAAACCAGGATGTAAAGAATTTGAACGGATATTGTATTTCCCATATTGAGCAGCAATAGTTTTGGAAAAGATTCTAGTTGCCCCTTTGGAAGCATGATAAGCTGTAGAACCCCTATGACTTCCTACGAGACCAAAAATAGAGGAAATATTTATAATGGAACCAGATTTATTTTTTTTCATTATTTCAATTACACTTTGGGTCCCCAACATAACAGCTGTAGAATTAACAGCAAAAACATTATCCCAGTCTTTTCTATTCATTTCTTCAAAACTCGATCTCAAAGAGATGCCTGCATTGTTAACTAAAACATCAATTTTATTCCACTTACTCAATATGCGAGTTACATTTTCTTTCCAGCCATTTTCATCCGTTACATCAAACAAACAAGTTATAAGATCTTTTGAGTAAGAAGAAAATGTCTCGAGTTTTTCCTTGTTATTATCAATAACACATACTTTTGAACCTTCCTCCAAAAATGTTTTTACAGTAGCTTCTCCTATCCCAGAGGCTCCTCCTGTAACAATACTGACTTTGTTTTCTAATCTTTTTGTCATCTTTTCTCCATATTTATTTTATTTTCAAAAAACTTTATCACATATTTAAGGTAATTATTTTATTATTATTTATAACATCTAAGAAATATTTTAATGTTATGAAAATACAAAATATCCAAATTGATATATTGAAGAGGAATATCCCTAAATTCTATGTTAATGATGAAAGAAAATTTTTGGGAGGAGAAATCACTCAAGGAGTATTAAGGATTATTAATTCTGAGGGTGTTGAAGGGAATAGTTTAATAGGGATTCAAAATCAAAATATGGATGAGCAAATAAGCAGTATAAGACGTAATTTTATCGATTATTTGTTAAATAAAAAAATAATTCACCCCGAATTGACATGGGGTGAAACTAAAGAATTTATCAAATCAACCAAATGTAAAATTTCTGATTATGCTCCGATAGATATTGCCTTATGGGATTTGCATGCAAAAACAGAAAATGTTTCTGTATCTGAAATGTTAGGGAATTCAAATGAATCCGTAGAATGTTATATTACATTTCCTCCATTATCTAATAATGTTTCTTCATATACTGATGAAGCTAAACAAGTAAGTGAAAGTAACTTTCATGCTTACAAAATTCATCCCGGTGCATTAAACAAAAAAGAATTGTTTTTAACCTTGGATAAAATCAGACTAACATTAGGCGAAGATTTTTATCTCATGCTTGATCCCAACTCTAGGTATGATTATCAGACGTCTTTGGATATTGGTACCAAATTAGATGAGCTTAATTTCTTTTGGTTTGAAGATCCAATGTATTGGAAAAATTGGGATGATCTTAAAAGCCTAAATACAATTTTAAAAACTCCAATCACAATTTCAGATGATAAAGATTTTTTTCAAAATGAGTCTATACTATTTATGAAAAAATATAATGGAAAATCAATTAAGGCATCAAGCCGAAAATATGGAATTACTGGACTTATAGAAATATCAAAAATATGTAATAAGTATAATGCCAAATGTGAAGTGGGGCTTGCTGGGAATAATTTTTCTAATGCTGCTAATTTACATGTAATTTCTTCTATAAATAATTGTTCTTTTTATGAAAATTGGTTTCCTAAAGCTATTCATGAATGGGGTACAAAAGATTTAATTATTACAAATGAAGATGGAACTATAAAAATTCCTAATAAAAAAGGTATTGGTTTGGATTTAGATGAGGATTGGATTGATTTTCATTGTGAAGAAATTTTAAGATTTTAAAGTATTGATACTTTATCTTTTATATTAATAAGTCCAGGGCCAGAAACAAGTTCCAGCTTAACTCCAAAAGTGGGTTCTTTTATTTGATTTAAATTAGGAAGGATTTTTAAAATATTTAAATCATAGATGCCCTTTTTTGGATTGCAATTTACAGCCATACATCTAGTTATAGATTTTGTAACCTTAAATGTTAAGTTCCCAATTATTAATTTTTTGCCGACCCAGTCCAATTCTTCAAATGGTAGACAATTTTTAACTACAATATTTGTTCTAAACCTAGTCCCTTCAACATCACCATAAAAAGATTTTAATTCATTTTCACTTGCTTCAGAATGCAAGCTTATCAAGCCTGTTTCTGAGTCATGAAATGAAGAACTATCTTTAGGAAAAATGAGTCTAAATTTTTTATTAAATCCCTTAGTCATTAAAAATTCTTTTATTTTTTCTTCTATGAGCCTCATTTCACTAAATTGAAACTTTTCTTTTTCCCCTTCTTCTATTTTGATACTTATAATTTTTGTTTTGTCATCAAATGTCAGTTGAATTAAAGATAAATAGGGGACATGCATTAAAGATAGGTAATTGATTTTAGATTTCCACTTTCCGTCATAATCAGAATTGTTGCCAATTCTAAATGCCGCTATTCGATCCAAGTCTATTTTACCTTGATCATTTACGGTTAATGTATTTTTAGACTCTCCAGATAAAGATTTAAATGGATATCTAGTAAGTGTCTTTATTTTAATCATCCTAATTATAGTTTATATAAAATCTATGCTAAAACGAAAAGATAGATACTGAGGGGAAATGATTTATGTTATAAATAATTCTATTCAAACTCCCTTAATTTAGGATCTAACTTGTCTCTTGCCCAATCTCCTAGAAAATTCAATGATAAGACAGTTATAATAACTAAACCACTAGGGATCAACATTTGATATCTATAAGGATATGTTCCAGAAAACTCACCATAATTCCAATATTCAGAGGCTAGTTTCATCATATTACCCCATGCAGTCCAATGTCTTGGGATTGCTATTTCAAAAAAACACATGACTGCTTCTAAGGTAATAATCAACGCACAGTTATAAGTTGCAATAACCATAATGTCATTTAGGTGTGAAGGTAAAATGTGCTTTCTTAATATCCTAAAAGTACTAGCACCGGATATTTTAGCCATATTAACGTACTCAAGAGTTCTCAAACTGAGGGTTTTAGCTCTTATAATCCTGACGAAATTTTGCCAAGTGAAAAGAGTTAATATAATTACAAAAACCCATATATTATTTCCCAAAACTAAGGTGGTCATTATAGCTATTAGTAATATTGGCACGACACTGGTGATGTCAACTATACGCAAAATTATTTCATCTATTATCCATCTCCCATTTGGTTGAAATGCGTACCATCCAGTTAACATACCTAAAGATGCTCCGACTATACTCCCTACAACTCCAGTAATTAACATTAGAGTCAAATTCCATCTGCCTCCATAAATTAATCTTGAAAAGTAATCCCTACCTATTTGATCTGTTCCTAACAAATACAACCCAGAAGGCCACCATCTCCATTTTTTTGTGTCTTCTCTTATTACATTAATATCAATTGAAATCATATCATTTAAATCATCTACTATATCTTCATTCGCTACATATTCTATATACCCAACAGATTCCTTTTTATAAACTTTAGTAAACTGAATATTTGGTTTCGGGCAATGGTTTTTTGATTGTCCAAGACAATTTTCTGTAAAAATATCAAAAGTTACGTCGTCAATATGACTTCTGTTCCTATTTTTATCAACAAAAGAAGTAGCAGGACCCATATAAAATTCAATGATTCCTTTTTCTCCTTTGTTAATTGTTATTTTTGATTCATTTTTATCTTCAGCTGTATATGCTCTGATCCATTCTGGTATTTCATCAGCTTCATCTTGACTTTGTATCAAATCGTAGTTGTTCTGATTCATGATTGAACTAACGACCCCAGGCTTTTGTAATCTGGCTCTAATATCACCAATATAGGGATCATAAGGCGCGATTATTGGGGCAAAAATTCCTAATAATATTAAAGTAATAAGAACCCCTCCAGATAAAATAGGGAATCTTACAAATGGCCTAAATATTGTTCTCATCATAACGTAAACATATTATCTTAATGTTATTCTGAAAAAAATCAAATTTAATTACAAAAATAAAAGATTGGATAGAATTATGCCGTGGTTCAAAGGAAATATCCATACCCATACTACTAATAGCGATGGTGATAGTTCTCCTGATCACGTTTCGAAGTGGTATAAACAGAATAATTATGACTTCTTAGTATTAACTGATCATAATCATTTGACTATTTTAGATGAAGATAAAAAAAACCCTAAGGAATGGCCATTATTAATCCCTGGGGAAGAAATTACTATAAGGGAAATAGGCTCAAAGCCAGCAGCATTACATATTAATGGTATTGGTATTAATAATGTAATAATGCCAGGTGCATATGAAAATAACATAGATGCAATAAATGACATTGTTAATAAAATAAAAGAACAAAATGGTTTATCTAGTATCAATCACCCGAATTATCAATGGTGGTTAACTTCAGAAGATATTAAGTATTCTGAAGATGCGTGGGCTTTTGAGGTTTTTAATGGCCATATGTCAGCTAATAATGAAGGATCGCTTTATTCCATGTCTACTGAAGAGATATGGGATGATGTATTAAGTCATGGAAAATTAATTTATGGCGTAGCAACTGATGATTCACATCATTTTAATGAAGAGTTTTCAGCTAATCGATCTAACCCAGGTAGAGGGTGGTTGATGGTAAATGCAAATGAATTGAATCAGGAGAATATTATTGATGCTATGAAATCAGGCCGATTTTACTCAAGTAGTGGAGTAAAATTTTCAGAATTAGAATTATCTAAAGATAGAATAAATTTAAAAATAGAAATACAAGAACCTGCAAAAAAGTCAAAATATACAATTAAAATCATCCATAATAATGGATTAACTTTTTTTGAAGATGAAACTGATCAAATTGATATGCCTATCAATGGTGCGAAAAAATATTATAGATTAGTTGTAATTTCTTCTGATGGAACTAAAGCCTGGGCACAACCAATCTTCTTATAAATAAAGTAGTTTTTTCAATTTGTTTATTTTTTTTTAATTTTGTAATATAATGACTCAGAACCTATCGGTGAATCCCGTACCAATTTACGGCAGCTGGTGTCACTCCTGGAGGTTAAACAAACATAAAAGGAGAAAGATATGTTTAAATTTAGGTTGATAGGTATAATAAGCCTATTTGCTGTTTTATTCGTACTTGCTGCTTGTTCCGATGAATCTACATCAAGTGGATCTTCTGAAGCATCTTCTAATACTCTTGAGGTGATCAAAGACCGAGGCACGTTAAATTGTGGCGTTAATGATAACCTTACTGGTTTTGGAGTTGTTACTCCAGATGGTGCATTTGAAGGTTTTGATATAGATTTCTGTAAAGCTATAGCTGCTGCTATTCTTGGAGATGCAAGCAAAGTAGAATATACACCGTTAACCGCATCTGCAAGATTTGAAGCTCTTGGATCAGGTGAAGTTGACGTATTGATTAGAAACACTACTTGGACTGCGAGTAGAGATAGAGATTTAGGTAATGACTTTACAGCACCTACTTTCTATGATGGACAAGGAATGATGGTGTATGCTGACAGTGGATATGATTCAATTGAGTCTATGTCTGGAGCAACCGTCTGTGTTTTACAAGGAACAACCACTGAACTTAATCTAGATGATAGATTTACAGGTTCTGGTATTCCTTATACTCCATTGACTTTTGAAACAAATGATCCTTTACAGGCTGCATTTGAAGCAAAGCAATGTGAAGGTTGGACTACTGATAAATCAGGTTTAGCTTCTAAGAGAGCTGGTTTCCCAGCTGCTTCTGGTGGTCCTGATGCTTTAGTGGTACTTGCTGAGACTTTGTCTAAAGAACCACTTGGTCCTTTGACAAGAGATAACGACAGTGAATTATATGATGTTGTTCAGTGGGTAGTATTTGGTATGATGCAAGCAGAAGAAAGTGGAATTACAAGTGCTAATGTATCTGATATGGCTGCAAATCCTACAGATCCAGGTATGGCAAGATTACTTGGTGTGGGCTTTGAAGGTGGAGAAGTACAAGATTTCGGATTTGGCATTTCTGCTGATTTCATGCAAAATGTACTTTACCAAGTAGGTAACTACGGTGAAGTGTATGACAGACATCTAGTGCCACTAGGCTTAACTAGAGAAGGCAGTCTAAATGCTCAATGGACAGATGGTGGTTTGATATACGCACCTCCATTTAGATAAAAATAATTCAGCATTATAAAATACAGGGTCGTAAAACTAATTGCGACCCTGTATGTTGTAACTATGCCCTCAAGTTTATTTACCCAATTTAAATCTGAAGATTCTATAAAAAAGAAACTAAATTTGTTATTTAGAAACAGAATCTTTCGAAGATTTTTCATCCAATTTGTTTTTGGAATTTTCTTGCTACTTTTGTTTTTTTATATTGTTGACAAAGCATTAAATCTAGAATTGGGATTTGGACACTTAAGTAGTAGAGCTGGATTTGGATTAAGTCATACTTTCATTATTGATTACAATAGTAATGATAGTAGGTGGATGTCATATTTTGCAGGAGTAATCAATACTATTAGGGTTAGTCTAGTGGGTATAGTTTTGGCTACAATACTAGGTATTTTTATGGGATTGGCCAGACTTTCTCATAACTTTTTGATCAATAAAATCGCAACAGGTTATGTAGAGTTTATTAGAAACACCCCCTTGCTTGTTCAAATAATTTTCTGGCAACTTCTTTTGTTGCAATTACCTCATATTTCTAAAGCATTAACGTTTGGAGGCCTTTCTGTTTGGTCAAATAAAGGAATTTTATTACCAATTATTTCTTCGAATGAAAATGGTTCATTATGGACTTTAATTCTATTCTTGGGGCTAATCATTTCCTTAATTCTTAGATCTAGATTATTCAAATATAAAGAAGAACATGTTGATCTTTTTTCTCCTAATTTAATATCCTTATTTACTTTTGTTGCGATTACAATAATTTCTTTTTTTGCTTTATCTATGAAACTTTCATTTAACGTTCCTGAAGTAAATATAAATCAATATGGAACCTATATTCAAAGTGGAGGATTCATATTAACTCCACAATTTGCCGCAGTTTTATTTGCATTGGTTTTATATACAGGTACCTTTATTACAGAAATAGTAAGGGGAAGTATCCAAAGTTTGCCCAAAGGTCAGACAGAAGCAGCTATGGCTCTAGGGTTGAATTCTTATCAAAGGATAACATTAATTATTTTGCCACAGGCTCTACGTTCCATTATTCCTCCATTAACTAATCAGTATCTTAACCTGACAAAAAATTCTAGTTTGTCTGTTGCCATAGCATATCCTGATTTGTTTATGGTATCTCGTACGATTATGAATAATGCAGGCCATGCTTTACCAATGTTCGTATTAATATTAATTACTTATTTAACTTTGAGCTTGGTAATTTCTTTGATAATGAACATAATTAACCGTCGAGTGACTAGGATTGGTGCATGATGATTTTATTAAACTGGGTAAGAGAAAATTTCTTTGGTTCAAAGTTGGATGTTATTTTGTCCATAGTGGGGGCTTTTTTTATTTATTTTATTTTATCTACAGTTATATCTTTTATAATAAATTCTGATTGGACTCTTATCCTAGTTAACAGACAATTAATGCTAACAGGATTAATGCCAGAAGAAGAAATATGGAGGGTGTGGACTATATTTTCTCTAACAGTTATATTGATGACAACTTCCGTTGCTTTTTGGTTCAATATTAATATTAAAGGTTCAATTTTTTATATTTTATTACTCCTTATGCCATTTTTAATTTTTACTACAAAAAATACTTTATTATATGTGTTATTAATTATGATTCTTTCTATAGTCTTCTTTTATTTAGGTTACAGATCTAAGAATTCAGGATTAAAGAATATCGTGTCAAGGGTAATTGTGATTTCTTGGATTATATTATTACCTATTTGCTTTTTGATATTAAATATTCTAGATGGTCCTAAAATGACTCTTTGGGGTGGATTTATGATTAATTTAATTTTAGCAGCCATAGCAATTTTTGCTGGATTCCCTTTAGGTATTTTATTGGCTTTAGGTAGAGCGAGCTCTTACAAATTAATTAAATTAATATCAACTTTATATATTGAAGTGATTAGAGGTGCGCCTTTAGTTGCCTGGCTGTTGTTGGCTTGGTTTGTATTACCAAAATTTTTACCAAACCTATTTGGATTAAGTGACTTAAACATTGTTGTTAGAGCTATGATCGTTTTGTCTCTTTTTGCTAGTGCTTATATCGCTGAGGTTATTAGAGGAGGCTTACAATCTATTCCTAGGGGACAAGAAGAAGCATCCTTTGCTCTAGGAATGAATTCAATATCAACTACTATTTTTATTGTTTTACCACAAGCTATAAAAATCGTAATTCCAACAGTAGTAAGTACTTTCATAGCTATTTTTAAAGACACTTCGTTAGTATTTATTTTAGCCATAACTGACCTTTTAAGAATTGGTAGACTTATCCCTGAACAGCAACAAGCATTTTTCGGTAAAAGTATAGAATCATTATGTGTTGTTGCTTTGTTATTTTGGATAGTTTCACTAGTACTTTCACAAATAAGTAGAAACATAGAGAAAAAACTAAATATTTAAATATCAGGAAATAAGGAGATGTAAAATGAAAAAAACGGAATCTAAAAAGAAACTTTCTGTTGAAGCTAAAGGTGTCACAAAATTATTTGGTGATTTTCAAGCTTTGAAAGGAATTACTGCAAATATATATGAGGGAGAAGTTGTAGTGGTCTTTGGTCCGTCTGGTTCGGGAAAGTCCACATTTATTAGAACTATAAATGGGCTAGAAGAACATAACTCAGGTGAAATTACGGTTAATGGGATACCTTTAAATGATGATGTCAAAAATCGTGATGAAATAAGAGGTCAAGTAGGAATGGTTTTTCAACAATTTAATCTTTTCCCTCATCTTTCTGTGTTGAGAAATATAACTTTAGCACCTCAAAAAGTAAAAAAATTATCAAAAAGTGAATCTGAAGAATTGGCGATGAGCCTCTTGGAGAGAGTAGGTATTCCAGAACAGGCTGCAAAATTCCCGACTCAATTATCGGGAGGGCAACAACAAAGAGTAGCTATAGCTAGGGCTTTAGCTATGCAACCAAAAATCATGTTATTCGATGAACCTACATCTGCTTTAGATCCTGAAATGATAAAAGAAGTTTTGGACGTTATGATCGAATTGGCTCAATCTGGGATGACAATGATATGTGTTACTCATGAAATGGGTTTTGCGAGAGAAGTTGCCGATCGATTCTTATTTTTTGATGAGGGGCTCATTGTTGAAGAAGGAACTCCTGAACATTTTTTTAAAAACCCTAAAGAAGAAAGAACTAAGCTTTTCCTAAGTCAAATTCTATAAATCAAATTTGGTAAAAGTCTAATTTACCGTTCTTAAATCTTTAATATCATAAATGAAATAAGGTTTATTTTCACTTATTTTTAACCAGCTTTCCTTGTCTACTATTTTTCCGTTTTGATCTTTATAGATAACATAGGAATTTTTGATTATTAATGATTTTCTTTTTGATTTCATTCTTCATAAAATTTATATAGGAACTACATGATATAACAATGAGTTTAAAATGTGCAATTAGGTTGTCTTTTCCTTTACGATGAAATCTATATATAACAATAAATAATGTAGCTACGTTATGATTCTTTCCTACCATAAAACAAGACAATCTGATACTAAGGATTAGAAAAGTATGGCCAATAATGAATACCTATTATTTAGATTTTTTATTTTATCCTAAGGCCTACCGGTTATTGATTTTCTGATTCGTTTTCAATTATAGATATCAAGTATCTATAATTTGATTCTCATATTTTGAAAGAATTATTCAGGACTTTTGCCTTTAGATTGATTTACCTTTAAAGGTCTTCCTTCCATCTCAAATCCTTCTAGAGCTTCAATTGCTTTTGCAGCACCCTCGTCATCCATTTCTACAAAACCAAAACCCTTAGATCGGTTTGAATCTCTGTATTTTATAATTTTTGCACTTTCAACATCCCCGTACTGTGAAAACAACTCTTTTAGATCGTTATCATTAACTTTCCAGGGTATGTTACCAACATAAATATCCAATTGATTATCCTTAAGTCAAACTGTTTGATGTGTGTAGTTTTTTTTAACACCTAACTATTAGAACATTTTTTATTCAAAAAATACACAAATAAGAGTGCATTTTTTGAATATATGAAGGGAACTGAATACCTTTTAAAAAAACTGACGATGTTTTCTGTTCCCTTCATATATTCGAATTATAAATAATTAATAATAAAAAATATAATTACAAGTCAAAATTTGTCCATTCAATCATTTTCAAATCATTTGATTCCAAATAATGGTTTGTTTTTGAAAATGGTTTACTTCCAAAAAAGCCTCTATGGGCTGATAGAGGAGAGGGATGAGCAGATTGTAAAATAATATGTTTAGTTTCATTTATTAGATGTTTTTTAGATTGAGCTTGCATGCCCCATAATATAAACACTACTTTTTCTTTATTATTACTTATGACTTCAATAACTCTATCTGTGAATACGCTCCAACCTATTTTACTATGTGAAAGAGGCTTTCCTTTTTGTACTGTGAGAGTTGTGTTTAACAAAAATACTCCTTGTTTTGCCCAAGAATCTAAATTTCCGTTGCTATTATCAAAATTAGGATCAATATCTACAGATAATTCTTTATAAATGTTTATTAAAGATGGAGGAGGAGGAACATTTCTTGGTACAGAAAAACTAAGACCATGAGCTTGTCCTTCTTGATGATAAGGATCTTGACCTAAAATTACTACTTTAATTGTATTAAATTCGGTCAATTTAAAAGCATTAAATATTTTAGAACTTGGAGGATATATAGTAATACCCTTTTTTTTATTTTCAATTATTATTTTTTTGATGTCATCCATATATTGTTTGTGGAATTCATCAATAATCAAATTAAGCCACGAATCAGGCAAATCTACTTTTTTAGTCATAATAAGATTTTATAATGAAAAATAATTATTTAGATCAATAAACATTATTTCTAATTAGTTTTTTTTATATTAGAGTTTAATGCTAGATAAAAAACAAAAAAAAGAAGGAATTTATGAATGACAAAATAGTTGGGCCAATGGTAGCGGTTGCTACTCCTTTCAAAGAAGATTTTTCAATTGATTATAATTCTTTTGAAAAAAACATACGTCATATGATTGAAAGAGGAGTAATAAATAATAGGGCAACACTTCTAATTGGTGGAGCAGGAGGGGAGCATCCTCTTCTGAATATAGAAGAAAGAAAAAAATTAATGGATAAAGCGGTAGAATCAGCTAATAATGAAGTACCCGTACTAACATCTATTCAACATACTGACATTCGAGAAATTATTAATCTTGCTCAACATGCTGAGAAATCTGGTATATATGGATGCCAACTGGGTCCAACTTATTACTATATGCCAACTTCCCAAGACGTCATGGATTTATTTAATCTTGTTTCAAAAGAAAGTGATTCAAGACTTATGATTTATCACACTTGGTGGGATGGTTTTATTATGGATTTTGACCTTCTAGATAAACTCGTTGACATACCTAATGTAATTTCAATAAAATGGAGCCATAGTAATATAGAGCTGTTTAAAGATGGCTTGAATAGATACTCTGATAAAGTAAGCATGATAGATAATTCAGGAAACCATATTATGAGTAACATTTATGGAGGTAATGGATTTATAACACATTTAAGTAGTTTTTGGCCAGAATATCCTGAAAAAATTTGGGATGCGTTGCTTGTAAAAGATTATGAAACTGCCAAGAATCTTTTAGCTGGATTCAAGCATGATTGGAAAGAATGGGTAGGTAAGGTAGTTAAAGAAACTGGTGGTGAAGGGCCGTTCATTAAGGCTGCTATGGAACTTATTGGATTAAAAGCTGGTCCCCCTAGACCTCCATCTAGGCGACCTTCAAAGGAAAGATTTAAAGAGCTTGATATTCTACTAAACAAATATAAGGTACCAAGAATATAATCAGTTTATTTTTCCCATAAATTCTTACTAATCATAGAAAAAGAAATTGTAAACAAAGAAGCTATAACAGCTTTCAGCAAATCTCCAATTATGAATGGATAAACTGCTTGAGATAGCATTTCACCTTCTTTAGGCCACCCAAAATCAAAAACAGAAAGCCAGATTATTGCGGGTACATAAATTATCATTGTTCCTATAATGTAGGCCCACAATGACTTTGATCTATCTAACCCGATCTTGAATAGCCAACCAACAGTAAATGTAGATAGTATAAACCCTATGATATAGCCACCGGTAACTCCCAAAGTATAATCAAACCCACCATTTCCACCTTGAAAGACTGGTAAGCCCATCATACCTAACAGAACATATGCAGTTGAGGTTCCTAGTCCCCAAAATGGACCAAGTAATCCTCCCATAAGTAATATTCCTAAAGTTTGAAAAGTTATTGGGACAGGGTTTCCTGGTATAAAGAATCTGAGTTGAGCAAAAACTACCGTAAGAATTATTAAAAAAAGTGAAATAGATAATTTTATGAATATCGATCTATTTACATTAAGTATAAGTTTTTCATTTTTTTCTTTAATTTTTTGATTTATGATTCTCCTCCTTTTTGTATAAACACCTTAAATTTATGATAGTACAAATTCTTTGTAATTTAATATATTTTATTGAAAATAACCAGCAAGTTTATCATTTAACAAATCTCTTTTCCTAATTGTTTTGTTATTATGTTGTCTGTTAATTTCAATCCGAAGTTTTTCCAGATGAGATTTTGAAAGTTCCCAACATTCTATAAATAATAAAGGCATAGAAGAAAAAATATCTTTTTCAATCTTTGGTATTAAATTGATTTTTTCTTTTATGCTGAGCTGTCCCGAGCGTTCTATAGTTTGCATATCTATGAAGTCTCCGTTTTCATCCATCATATTATAAAAATCTTTGTAGTTATTTAAATCAAATGAAATATTTCTTGTTTCTTCTTTAGATAGAGTATTTATAATTTCAAATGCTTCTTCAGATGAAAAGTTCAATTCTTTACATAATTTTGTAAGATAAAAAAATAATAATTTTGAATTCATGATAAAGCTTAAAGCTAAAATTTCTTCTATCTTTGCATTTACTACTATCAGGGGGGTAGTTTTACAAAAAATATATCCTATTTGAGCTTCCAATAATTCCAAACTAAAAATGGGGTAGTACTTGAATCTTTTATCATCAGATAATTTAGTTGAAATATAAGCTGCTAAAGTTAGCATCTTTTCTTCGTCGATTATTACTCTTTCACCATTCATATATCTATAAAACTGACGTTCATTAATATAAAAATCATTGAGGAAAAAATTTCTGATATCACTTGAAGATTTATATAAATGCTTAATTATGTTTGATTGAGATTTAGATAAAATTGCTTTTTTAAGTTTATTTTTATTTATCTTAAGATATTCAATTTGTTTATTTTGAAAATATTCGACAGGATATCTGTCTTTTAGGTCTATGATTGCACCTCTAATGTTTCTTCGTGCTATTTTAGAGTCTATCTTTATCTCTATAGCCTCAATTACGTCCCTATACCTTGCTTCACCCCCGCATGAAGCGATGTACAGAAATGCCATTGCTTGCAAATACTCCTTTTTTTCTCGTGAGCTTCCAAGCCCTAAGCTACCTTTTTTATAGTTGAAAATTGTTTTAAATTTGTCCATTTGATTTATTAAAATTGATTATTTTTATCTTTTTCAATATAAATATATACTATTTATTGGTCAAAGAAATATGAATTTCATTACAAGTTTGGTCGACAAAATGAAAAAAATATAAAGAATTTTTTCGATTTAGAATTTAAAAATTGGTCAAAATTGACATCATTTGTTATTAATTGATAATTAATTCTATGGCTAATATATTATTGGTCACTCAAATAATAAAATATCTATAGGGGTACGCATGAAAATTGTTTCTTGGAATGTTAATGGTATCAGAGCTTGCTTAAAAAAAGATTTCATGACTTTTTTTCAAAATATTGACGCCGATATTTTTTGTGTTCAAGAAACCAAAGCATCGAACAATCAGGTTGACTTGATTACACCTGGTTATACTCAATATTGGAATAGTGCTGAAAAAAAAGGCTATTCAGGAACTCTTGTTTTATCTAAAGAGCCTGCATTAAATGAGATTTATGATTTAGGTATATCTAAACATGATGATGAAGGAAGAGTAATCACATTAGAGTATCAAGATTTTTATCTTGTAAACGTTTATACACCCAATTCCAAACGTGATCTTTCAAGATTAGAATATAGACAACATGAGTGGGATGTGGATTTTTTATCTTATGTTAATGAATTACAAGTAGATAAACCTGTTATATTTTGTGGCGACCTAAATGTAGCGCATAAAGAAATTGATTTGAAAAATCCTAAATCAAATACCAGAAATGCTGGATTCACTAAAGAAGAAAGAATAGGATTTGATAATATTGTCTCCAATGATTATATAGACACTTTTAGATTTTTTAATTCCGAAGGAGATAATTATACGTGGTGGAGTTATATGAGAAGAGCTAGAGAAAGAAATATCGGATGGAGAATTGATTATTTTTGTATTTCAAAAAGTTTAAGCGAAAACTTGAATAATGCATTTATATATTCTGAAATTATGGGCTCAGATCATTGTCCAATTGCTATTGATATAGATTTTTAAGGATGATCTTTTGAACAAAAAAAATAAACTCGCCTTTGAGAAATCAGAGTATCTTTTACAACACTCTACAAATCCTGTAAATTGGTATCCATGGTCAGATGAGATATTCAGATTATCAAAAAATTTGAATAAGCCAATTTTTTTATCTATAGGATACTCAAGTTGTCATTGGTGTCATGTAATGGAAAGAGAGTCTTTTGAGGATAAATTCACAGCGGATATATTAAACAAAAATTTTATTTCTGTAAAAGTTGATAGAGAAGAAAGGCCAGATATAGATTCGTTATATATGGCTGCAGTACAAATGATTTCAGGTAGTGGAGGATGGCCTGCAACATTATTTTTAAATGAGAATGGAATACCATTTTTTGCAGGTACTTATTTTCCTCCAAAAGCAAATAGTCATTATCCTTCCTTTACGGAAGTTTTAGCAAAAGTTACAGAAATATACTCAAGAGATAAAGATAACATAAACAAGCACGTGGAACTAGTGTATGAAAATCTAAAGAAATATTTTGAACAAAATAGTATCCAGAAAATAAATGTTCATAATTTATATGACAAAATGTCAGATGAAATAAAAAATATTTTTGATTATGAAAATGGTGGTTTTGGTACGCACCCGAAGTTTCCAGAGGTCTCTAAACTAGAAATTTTATTTAAATTTAATAAGAGATATAATAACGATGATTATTTAGATATGGCTCAATTATCATTAGGCTCAATGATCACAGGAGGATTATTTGATCAACTAAGAGGTGGATTTTCGAGATATTCAACTGATAAAGCATGGAAAATACCTCATTTTGAAAAAATGCTATATGATAATGGACTTCTGATAAGGTTATTATCTATTTCATATCAAATAACCAAAAATAAAGAAATATTAATTAACATTAAGCAAAATATCTCCTTTTTGCTTAATGAAATGAAAAATGATAAAAATTTGTTTTTTTCAAGTCAAGACGCTGATTCAGATGGAGAAGAAGGTAAATTTTATTTATGGGATTATCATCAGTTAGAAAAAATTTTATCCAAAAATGAATTTACATTGGTTAAGAAATTATGGGATATTACTCTTGAAGGTGATTTAGATGGTAAAAATATATTAAATATACAAAGTTCAATTAAAGATCTTTCTGAGAAATTTAATAAAGATGAGGCTTCAATAAATAAATCCATAGAGTTGGTAAAATCAAAAATGATTTCCTATAAAGAAAAAGAAATCAAACCTAATATCGATAAAAAAATTATATTATCTTGGAATTCTCTAGTAATTTCAGGATTATGCAAATCTTATGATGCAACTGGAAATAAAATGTACCTTGATCAAGCAGAACATACTACACTTTCAATAATGAAAAATCTTACTAAAGAAAAAACGTTATTTCATACCATTGGTTATTCACAATCATTCCTTGAAGATTATTCTTATTTTACGAGAGCTCTAATCGATTTATATACTTCAACATTATCAACAAAATGGTATCACCTTGCTAAGAGTTTTTGTGATGAAACAATTGAAAATTTTTGGGATGAAAAAGATAAGGTTTTCTTTGATACAACTGAAATATCCGATTTATTTTTAAGGCCGAGGTCATTTTTTGATCCCATGATACCTAACGCAGCTGCAATAGCTGCTTCAAATTGTTACAAATTATATAGGATGAATGGGGAACAAAAATATTTTTCTATTGTTAACAAATCTATAGAAAAAGTTTCTCCAATATTAACTAATTCACCATTAGACACTCCGAATTGGTTTTTATTATATTCAGAATTACACGAAGATAATATAGATATTGTTTTTACAGGAGATAGAGAGAGTAATTACTTCCTTGAAGCAAAAAAGTTGATTTTATCAACTTATATTCCAAATTCTATAATCGTTGCAAATGATTCAGATGGGAATAGTTTTGATTCTCCCCTTTTTGAAGGAAGAACAAATAATACAAACACGACTGTTTATTTGTGTAAAAACAATGTATGTAATCTTCCTGCAGATGATATTGAATCACTTGAAAAACAAATTAATAATGAAATAGGAGCGGGAATATAAATATAATTCTTTATAACCCTGAGATACCTCATAATACTGGAAATATAATAAGATTATGTGCCAATTTGAATGCAAATCTTTTTCTTATAAAACCTCTAGGATTTGATTTAAACAATAGTAATCTAAGGAGAGCTGCACTTGATTATTTTGATTTGTGTGATGTAAGAATTTGTATGAATTTATCAGAATGTATTAGTTATATTGATAACTCAAACATTTACCTTACAGATACTTCGGCTGAAAAATATTATTCAGATTGTGATTTTACTATAAATGACACATTTATTTTTGGTCCAGAAAGTAAAGGTTTAGATACTAAAATTTTGAACGCACACAACCCTAATAATATTATAAAGATACCTATGGCTCCTTCTATAAGATCACTCAATATCTGCAATTCTGTTTCTATAGTAGCTTACGAGTGTTGGAGGCAATCAAATTTTATTGGTTCATAGACTTTATTGAATGGGAGAAAAATCACTAGGTAAGACTATTTTATTTTCCATTTTAACAGGAGCTTTCCCTTCTGATTTTGGGGGCCATCCAATCGATGAAAATTTTTCTCTTGCTTCTGTTCTATGTTGAAGGCTTTTATATGCCCATATATGCATAAATTTGTTCACATCTCCCACCTCTGAAACAAATGCACCCACCAAAGGAGCTAGTTTATTTCTATCATCTATTTTTTCTCCCCAAGCTAAAAGCATTTTGTCAATTTCATTGAAAGGGAAAGTATATATTCTAATTTCAAAAAAAGGACCAATTTCTCTTTCTTCCCATTTAGGACTAAATGAAACAGGTTTCCAAAACTCTGTATTCATTGAAACCATATATTTAGCTGAATCTGGAGGCCATACTTTTTCTTTAATTGCTTGTTCTCTAGATCTATTCCGATGCTCCATATCATCGTAAGGCCAGACATGAATTATTTCGTTCAGTGGACCAATCTCTGTATACCAAAAAGCTCCA
>ENA-UPTF01000695-UPTF01000695.1-marine-metagenome-genome-assembly--contig:-NODE-695-length-22748-cov-3.350977_pt1 | contig 22748 bp, 22 predicted proteins | sample MGYA00238166_ERZ767019 | MGnify/ENA primary metagenome ERZ767019 (study PRJEB28930, sample SAMN06266391) | marine metagenome | isolation source: Sea water from 250 m depth | place: Atlantic Ocean | study... | reverse complement strand
CTATCTATTCCTCTTGCTCAAAATAATTATTCAGTTACTATTATTGATTCTTCAAAAGCCATGATAAGAGCTGCAGATAAACATGGAAATTATTTGAAATTAAATAATGTAAAAACATTTCATTCTACATGGGAAGAATATAAAAATGAAAATTTTGATTACATTATTTGTGCTCATGTTATGTATGGTGTTTTTAATATTAAAAACTTTATATTGAAAATGTTGTCCTCTGTGAATTTTGATGTAATAATTATAATGTATGACCACTCTCCCCAATCACACCTTGCTGATATTTGGGAATTATATTATTCAGAGAAAAGAATAAATTTACCTGGTATAACTGAACTTGAGAATGTTATTACTGAATTAAACTTAAAATACAAACTTCATGATATTGATGATTATAATTTGCCAATTTTTGATGATTTTGATTCTTTGTTAAATTCTGTTATTTCTCAAATTTTTATTACTCCTGATAAAGAAAATATTGAAAAAATATCAAATATTTTAAACAATTATATGACAATTGATAAAGGTCAATTTGTTTTTCCTTTGAATTTTAAAAGAAAATTAAAAGCGATTGTTATAGATAAAATATAAGTTAAATTTTACGATTTCTTTTTAGCTAAAGCAGATATAGCTTCATAAATACATCTATGAGCTGCCTGAGCAGTAATATCACCCGGCTGATCATATACTGGCGCAACTTCAACCACATCCATGGCAACCATCCCCTTACTCAAGACTATTTCTCTTATTGCTCTTAATAATTCAAGTGATGATATTCCTCCTGGTTCAGGAGTACCAGTTCCCGGGGCAAATGCAGGATCCATTACATCAACATCAACTGAAATATATAATTTGTCAGGGCCATCCAATGCTTCTGATATTGCCATTTCAAGAACACTATCAAAACCTTTCTTCTCAATTTCAGCCATCAGATGCCATCTCATTCCCTGATCTTTCATCCATTTTAAATTCTTTGGATAAGGCCATGGGCCTCTTAATCCGACCTGTACAAAATTTTTACCTGGAATTGCTCCACTTTCAATTAATCGTCTCATAGGACTTCCATGACTGATTAAAACATCTCCATAAGTAGAGTCTCCAGTATCAGCATGGGCATCAAAATGAACCATCCCCACATTTCCGTAACCATATTTTTTTGCTACTGCAGTTGCGCTAGGAAGAGTTATTGAATGGTCACCTCCAAGAACAATAGGGATAGCATTTGCATTAAGAGCTTCAGTTACTTTATTTTCAACAGCCTCATGTGATTTTTCAAGAGATGATGGAGGGCAGTTTGCATCACCAAAATCTACCACATTCATCTCTTTTAGCGGAAAAACTTCTAGATTTAAATGATAAAGATTGGATAATTTTGCAGGTTTAGGCCAGTAATCTGCTTGTCTGATTGCTCTTGGTCCGTATCTTGCGCCTGGTCTGTTTCCAACTCCCATATCCACCGGGGCTCCTATAATAGCTATATCAGCATTCATGGATTTAAGTTCTTTAGCATTAACAGCAAAAGGAGTTCCAAGATATGTAGGTAAACCTATATAACTTGGATGTAATTCATCACCATGTAATTCCGGCATATCATTCCTCAATTAAGAATTTCAAATAATAAAGTTTCTATATGTGATTCAATAAGATCTCTCGCTTTCCTATATCTTGGCAAATGTAAATCATTATCCTTTCCATCTACATAAGGATCAGGAATGCTCCAGTGTAAGAAATTGTTAGCATCTAATCCTGCAGGGCATAACTTTTTGGCATTGTCACAAACTGTAATAACATAATCATGTTTATAATTTAAAAATTCATCAACATGATTTGAAGTTTGTCTGGAAATATCAATGTTTTTTTCCTTCATTGCTTTTATCGCTACAGGATTAACAGTTGATGGCTTTAATCCTGCGCTCAATATCATATGATCTGTGTTCAATAATTCTTTCATAAAACCTTCAGCCATTTGAGATCTGCAACTATTTCCAGTACAAACAAATAATATTGTATTTTTAACTTCCATAGTTAAATTTTTATCTATAAAATAACATTTAGATTATATCAGTAAAAAATAATAATATGAATGTAGTAATTACAGGGGCAAACAGGGGTATTGGGCTAGAACTAGTCAAACAATTTAATGACAAAGATTATAATGTTTACGGCAGTTCAAGAAATCCTTTAGCTTCTACTGGGCTTCAAGAAGAAATAGGACTCGATAAAATAATTCCACTTGATATGGGTGATACAAATTCAATAGAAACATTTTGTAAACAAATACAAAATTTAACAAATTCTAAAATAGACATCCTTATAAATAATGCAGCAGTTAGAGGAGAAAAAGGCAATCAGGAAGTTCTTGATCCTAATGTAATCAGAGAAACATTCAACATTAATGCTGTTGGACCAGTTATGCTGATTAAAAACCTGGCAAATTCTTTGCACGGAACAAAAATAATTAATATTACCTCGGGTATGGGATCAATATCTCGTACAACTTCTGGTGACATGTCTTACAGGATGAGTAAAGCAGCACTAAATATGGCAGGACGAAACTTACATATGCAAATGAAAGAACATAATACAATTATAGTTCAAATTCACCCCGGCTGGGTAAGAACTGATATGGGTGGAATGAATGCCGCAATATCTGTAGAAGAATCAGCAAAAGGTATTATAAATTCAATTGAAAAACTAACACCTAATCAATCTGGAACTTTTTTCGATTATAAAGGGGATAAAATTCCCTGGTAATGATATCTGCGAAAATAACTTTATTTGAGATTATTTGTCCAACAAAAATTTCGCAATAATCAAACCTAATTCTTCACCATGCTCATATGTTGCATGCCCTACACCAGCTAACGGATTTAATTTTGAGTTGGCACCAGTATCAGAAAGTAATTTGTTTAACATCACAGGATTTTCAGAATAATTTACATTTTCATCAGCATCACCATGTATGAAAAGAGAATTAGGAATTTTCTTTTCATTTTTAGCAATCATTAATTTTGTTTTGGTAATAGGATTAATTGGATCAAAAACCTGTACTGCTTTTTCAATATCCATGCTTACATCTCTATTATGTGCTTCTATTAACTCATCTTTGAATTTTTCTCTTCTTATAACACTTTCAAAATTTAATACACCTTGCTGAGAAATGAAATTTTTAACATATGGATTTAATTCACCTATAGAAGTTAACCAAGCTGCTGATGCTCCCAAACCACAACCCCAGGTAGTAATATTACTCAGATTTAATTCAACATTATTTTTCAACTGTTCAAAAAAATTATAATTAGCTCGAATGGCTGAACCTCTTCCCCAATGGTTTCCGGTAGCATGGCATCCTGCAATTGCAAATCCGGAATCTAAAACTGGTTTGAAAAAATGTTGTTTTTTTGGTTCATCTAACCAATCTGCCTCTCCGTCTTTTACATATCCTCTGTTACCATGAAAATGTAATACAACAGGGATATTTTCACTTATATTTTTTGGGTATATTACATAACCCCAATCATGATCTAAATTGAAAAATTCTTTTTTGTATTCATTTAACATCAAATGCCTTATGTATTAAATTTTTATTAAATTCTTAGATTGAATATATCATGAATAGGAAGTAGCATAATACACTCTAAATCTAAAAAGGGGGAATAAGATGTTAGATGAAATATATAAAAAAGTACAAAACGAAAAATCTCAAAGTATTAATTTACTAAATGATATAGTAAATATTGAATCCTTCTCAGGATCTAAGCCTAACGTTGATAATCTAAGTAAATTTCTTTCAGAAAAGTGCCAGACCCTGGGTGGTAAAAACAAATTTTTCCCTCAGAAAGATTTTGGTGACAACTTTACATCTGATTTTTATTCTGGTGAAGATACCGTGTTAATTCTTTGTCATATGGATACTGTATGGCCTATTGGAACGCTTCAGGAAAGACCATTTACGATAGAAGGCAATAAAGCTACAGGGCCAGGTATTTTCGATATGAAAGTAGGAATCACAATTGCACTTGAAGCTATTAGAATACTTAATGAACTTGGAGTTACTCCAAAAACAAATATTAAATTATTATTTAATTCAGATGAAGAATTAGGCAGTGAAAATTCAATGGATTTAATTCAAGAAGAATCAAGAAAAAGTAAAGTTGCATTTTGCCTTGAGTCAAGTTTCAAAGGAATGATAAAAACAGCTAGAAAAGGCGTGGGAATGTACTATCTTTCAATTAACGGCAAAGCTGCCCATGCGGGAAGTGAACCAGAAAATGGTATAAGTGCAAACGTAGAATTAGCACATCAAATTCTAAAATTAAACTCATTTAATAATTCTGAAACAGGAACAACAGTCAATACAGGACGAGCTGAAGGAGGAGTAGTAAGAAATCAGGTACCTGCAAAAGCAGAAGCATTAATTGATTTGAGAGTTGTTACAAATAATGATGCCTCTGAATTAGATAATAAAATAAAATCATTAAAACCTGTTCTTGATGGCAGTAAATTGAAGGTAACAGGAGGAATGAACAGACCACCAATGGAAAGAACAGAAGGTATTGTTAAATTATATGAGTGGGCAAAAGAAACTGTTAAAGATCTTAATGTAGATTTTATTGAAACCGGTTTTCCTGTAGGAGGTGGCTCAGATGGGAATTTTGCTGCTGCTACTGGTACACCTGTATTAGATGGTTTAGGAGGAGTTGGTGATGGAGCTCATGCAGAACATGAATATATAGAGATAGATAAATTTCATGATAAAATTTCTATACTTGCAAGTTTGATATTAAATATTCATAATTTTAAAATCTAAGAATACACAACATTGATAATAGATATGAAAGAAATTTATAAACAAATTGATTACATGAAAAATGATCTTATAGATCTTAGTCTACAAATTCATAGTAATCCTGAAATCAAATGGCAAGAATTTGAGGCAATTAAAAATATAGAAACCTTATTAAATAAATATGATATTAAAATTAATAAAGTTAAAGATTTGCCAACTGCTTTTACCGCTTCAATAAAAGGAGATTCTAAAGGTCCTGTAATTGCATTACTAGCAGAATATGATGCTCTGCCGGGTATAGGGCATGCATGCGGACATAATCTTATTGCAATGACTAATATAGGAGCATTTTTAGGTTTTCTGGCTCTAAAAGGAAATTTCCCCGGAGAAATAAAACTTATTGGAACTCCGGCAGAGGAAGGTGGCGGTGGCAAAATATCTCTTCTCGATAAAAATATATTTGATGATATAGATATTTCACTTTCTTCTCATGGTTCATCAAATACCACAATTCTTTGGGAAGATGTTCCAATGGGCACAGGAATGAGCCTTGCAACATCAAAAGCTATTTATGAATTTCATGGCAAAGCTTCACATGCAGCTATAAACCCAGATCAAGGAATAAATGCTCTTAACGCAGTCATAATGCTCTTTAACGGAATTGATTCACTCAGACAACACGTGAAAGATGATACAAGGATACATGGGATAATTACTGATGGCGGTATGGCTCCAAATATAGTTCCTGATTTTGCCGCAGCAGACATACTAATGAGATCAAGAAGTTCTTCTTACGTAGAATATATTAGGGAGAAAATTGATAATATCGCAAAAGGAGCAGCGCTTATGACAGGAGCTGAATTAAAAATCAGAGAAAATGAACCTGGGTATAAACATGTAATTCCAAATACAACAATGGCGAAAATCGGAAAAAATATTTTAAAAGAATTAGAAATCAAACTTACATCACAGCCTTTAAATAGATTTGGCAGCGGTGCTTCGACAGATTTTGGAAATGTGAGCCACGAAATGCCTTCTTATGCTTTTAATTTTGCTGTCTCTGAAGAACCGGTAGCAGGTCATTCAACTGAAATGGAAAAAGCTTCTATAAGTGATCTGGCTCATGATAATGCTATTGCTATATCTAAAGGTATATCAGCTACAGCACTTACACTTTTAGAAGATGCAGATCAATTTAATAAATCTAAATTAGAATTTGAAAAAAGGAAAAATCATAAATAATACTATTTCAAAATCAAGCTTAATTAAATTAGTACAAAATAATGATATAGAAACTGTTATTACAGCTTTCCCAGATATGTACGGCAGACTGATGGGTAAAAGATTTGATTCTAAATTCTTTATAAAAAGTGTATTAGATGAGGGCACCCATGCATGTGATTATCTTCTCGGAGTTGATATAGACATGGAACCCATTTCAGGATATAAAATCACCAGTTGGGAAAAAGGATATGGAGATTTCCATCTAAAACTTGATCTAAATACAATCAGAATCGCAGACTGGTTATACAAAACAGCCATTATATTATGTGACCTTGAAAAAAATCATACCCCTGTAAATGCATCACCAAGAGAAATATTAAAAAAACAAATTAAAATTGCAGAAGAAAAAGGATATAAAATAAAATTAGCTTCCGAATTAGAATTTTATGTATTTGACAATTCTTATCAAGAAGCAAAAGAAAAATCATACATTGGATTAAATCCTAGTAACAGATTCAGGGAAGACTATAGCTTACTTAATACAAGTTCTGAAGAAGCACTTATGGCAAAATTAAGAAATACATTAAGTAACTCTGGAATAGAAGTAGAATGTACGAAGGGTGAATGGGATTTAGGGCAACAAGAAATAAATGTTAAATATTCCGATCCTCTAGATATGGCAGACAAACATGTAATTATTAAGCAAGCGGCTAAAGAATTAGCTTATCAAAACGATATGTCCATAACATTTATGTCAAAATGGAATGAAAAAAGCGCCGGCTCAAGCATGCATATTCATCTAAGTTTATGGGATTTAGATGACTCAAAAAATTTATTCTATGACAAAACAGTAAAAGGTGATTTGAAATCATCTGATCATTTCCAATGGTTTTTGGGTGGATGGATGAAATATTCCCCCGATATTTTCATGTTTTATTCCCCTTATCCAGCCTCATTCAAAAGATTCGTTTCAGAATCTTTTGCTCCTACAAAAATAAGTTGGAGCCTAGATAACAGAACTTCTACTTTTCGAATAGTGGGAGAACAAAATAGCCTAAGAATTGAATGTCGTATTCCTGGCGCTGATGCCAATCCTTACCTTGCATTTGCCGCAAGTATTGCAGCAGGAATAAATGGAATAGAAAACAAAATATCACCACCGGAAATTACCAAAGGGGATTCATATACAAATACATCGCTAATATCTTGTCCTGATAATATAGATAAAGGATTAAAATATTTTAGCGACAGTAAATTCATTTCTGATCATTTTAATCAGGAAATAAAAGATCACTATTTACATTTTTTTAAAACCGAAAAATTTGCTTTTGAAAGAATCATCACAGACTGGGAAAAAAACAGATACTTTGAAAGGATTTAATCTTTTAAATCGCATTACCCCATATAATTACTAACTTCAAAATTTTATCACCATTGTTAAACAATCCATGGTCGACTCCTGGAGGAACCATTACCGCATCATTTTCAAAAACTGAAATCTCTTCACCTTCGATTGTCATTATCCCCTCTCCTTCCAAAATATAATATATTTCTTCAAGAGGCCTGTCTTTATCATGAATATGATCACCTTCACTAACCCCAGGCGCCAATTCCCAAATCTCCATATCAACAGGTAATTTGCTTTCAGATTTAAACAATGCCCGTCTTCCTATTAAACCTTCCCCTTCATGAAGTTGTTCTGATCTTTTCTGATCATCTTTCTCTTTTTGAATCCAATACATTAGAATTTACACAAAACTTTCAACCAATGATTTTAACTAAAATCATTGGTTGAATTTAAAAAATTAATAATTTTATCTGGTTGCTCTTAGCATAGTTACACCTGTGAGGATCCATAAAATGCTAATCACTAAAAATAAAATACCAACAATTGCAAAACCTGGATCTGAACTTAAAGGAAATACTAAAACTAATATAGTACTAACCAATCCAGTAAGTGCTATTAATCTGGATAAAATAGAATTAAATGCTCCACTAGAAGACATACCTATTCCCAAACTAAAATTACCTATCATAAAGATCATAGTAGCCATCTGATGTGAACCAAGAGCTATGCCATTCATAATAGCAATAGCTGCTCCGGCTGCTCCGGCTGCAGCTGCTCCGGCTGCTCCGGCTGCTGAAGCCTGACCAAAACTTGATACAGCATCAGCCATTGCGGCAGTAATACCGTTAGTAACAGCCCATATTGATACAGATATCACTGTACACATAAATCCAAAAGCTGCCCATTTACGCCCAGGATCATCCTGGCAAATACGAGATATCCCACTGACACTCAAAGGTATAAGTAAAGAACTTATTACCAAAAGTACCCCAAATAACTGTGCATTACTTTCATTTCCAGAAACAGCAGCAATAACACCTGCTGTATTATCTGGACTAAAACCAAAATCAAATGCATTTGCTGCATTCACGGGGCCTAAACTATTAAATAAAATAACAAGTATTGGAGCAACTATCAGTAGTATTGCTGTAGTCTGTGCATTCCAATCACCTTTTTTAATCTTATCTGCCATATCAAACCTCCTATGTAATTGATAAAGACATAAAATCTTCCACAAAAATAATATATATATTTTAGCCGTGCAATATGTTTTTTTACTTTTAAACACAAATATACCACTATTTGTATAAGAAACACCAATATATACTATATATAGTGCATTTAAGAAATTGTAGATTTGCTAAAAATATTGATTGATTTAAGATAAATAACTGAAAAGTAACTATATAAAGGATTTTATATAATCACATCACGTGTGATAATTTTATTATATGGAAAAAATATATAAATATATAAATTACATACTAGCACCATTAATGCTATTCATAATTTTCGTTGCCTGTGGTGGGGACGGACCTGAATATAATGAGTCTATGGCAAGTCCTAGAATGATGAGCTCTTCTGAGTCGGCTTCATTTATGCCAAAAGAAGTATCTGGTTCACCAGGAAGTCAGGGATCGGATCAATTAACAAACATATCTGAACGAAAAATATCAAAAAATGCCCAACTAGAAATTAAAGTTAAATCTTTGGATGATTCCATGAATTTCATTACTCAAAAAACAAATTCTTATAGTGGTTATATTGTTAATTCATCTTCTAATACCCCAAATAGTGATTATGAAATTAAAACAGCAAATATGTCAGTCAGAGTTCCTTCAGATTCATTGGATGAATTTTTAAAAGAAATAAAAGAGTATGCAAATGAAACAAAGCACGAAAGTATATATACACAAGATATCACTGAAGAATATATAGATGTTAAAGCTAAAATTACAAGTATGGAATCTTCTGAACAAAGATTGAAAAATTTGTTAGACAAAACAGAATCAGTAAAAGAAATTGTCGAAGTTGAAAAAGAATTATCAAGATTAAGAGCTGAAATAGACAGTTTAAAAGGAAGATTTAAGTTTCTAGAAAATTCAGTTGTAACCTCATTAGTTCACATTTATATAGAAGAAATTCCAAACCCAGTGTCGATAAATGATCCAAGTTGGAACACTAGAGATATAGCGCTAGATGCAATTAAAGCACTGTCATCATTTGGTCAATTCTTAGTCAGTGTTATTGTTTTCATATTTGTATTCACTCCAGTATGGATACTAATCGCAGGATTAATATATGGAACCAAAAAACTTAGAAACAGAAATAAATAAAATCCCTAGTGATGGCAACCTCTGCCTAATATATCCCATGATCCCTCAACAATTTCATCTCTAATTCCAACAAATTTATCCCATCGATTCATAAGTCCATCTTCATGGGTAGTCAGTAAATAAACTTTATCGCCAATATTATATTTCTTATCATCTAATATTTTATGAACAGAATAATCTAATCCCATTTCTACCAAATCAGACTTTACTCCTTCGATCAATGGAGTTGCATTATTTGGAGCAGCTATGCATTTATTCCCAGCATCAATTGTAATTTTGTCATCATCTACATCTACTATTGTAGTAAGAACTTTTACAGCTATATCAAATGGCATATAAGGATAATTTAAATCCATCAATGCGTATGTCCCTCCCTGCACTTCAGTTATTTCAGGATATTTAAGAACAATATCAAAAGTAAATGTTTCACCGGTAGAAACTATTTCTACATCCATGCCAGCTTCCTCTATTGCTCTTTTAGATTCAAGACAAATATCAATATATTCTTCTCCTATCTTCCATCTTTCTTCTTCAGTAGTATAACCTTTTATACTCTGATGACTCATTACTCCTTTAAAATTTATACCTTCAAGCTCAATTGCTCGTTTTGCAAGTTCTACAGCAAGGTCAGAAGATCTAACACCACATCTAAACATCGAAGTGTTAATTTCAACAAGAACTCCTAATATCACATTATGCTTTATTGCAAATTTTGACAAATTATTCAAATTATCAATATTGTCTATACCAACTTTCATATCCGCAAATTTTGCAAGGCTACATAATCTTTCAATTTTATCGTCTGAAACAACTTGATTAGCTATCAAAATATTATCAAATCCACCTTCAACCATAACTTCGGCTTCTGAAACTTTAGCTGTACAAACCCCACCATTACTACCACCTGCCTCAACTTGTCTTCTGGCAAGATAAGGACTTTTCAAATTTTTAGTATGCGCTCTCATTTTCAGATGTGAATCAGAATATGCCTTAGAAACAGTATTAACATTTGCATCTAAAATATCCAAATCAATAATTAGTTCTGGAGTTTCTATATTTTTTAAATTTGTACCTATTTTATTAATCATCATTTATAAGCTCCTCTTGCTGTAATTTCATAAGTTGAAATTAATTTGTCATTTTTAACCACTGATAAAAAATTAAATTGATTCATAATGGAAGATATATCACTTGGAATAAGTTCAATTTTATCTCCTATATTTAATGCAGAGTGGTCTTTATCATTTAATTCTATATTAGTATGTTCAGCACTTAAGTAACCAATTTGGGCAGATTGAATATTTTTCACTTTTGGAAATCCATAATCAATATTTACTGCTTTTTGTCCAGTGTCCAAAATTATACGCTCTGAATCAGGTTTACTTAAAACAGTAGTTAAAACTTTTACTGATTCTTTTACTTGAGGATTAGATTCAATACAATCAATATCTGTTAAAGGTAATTTGTCAATTATAATTTCTGTAAAATTAGGGTCCAATTTTTCATAATCATCAATAGCAATATCACCTGAAGCTATGAAATTATCTGTGATATTTAATGTTGATGGATAATTATTCAAAAACTTTTGCACCACATGGCTTTTTGATTTTTCATATTTATAAAATTCGAAAATAATTCCTTTTATTGAATAATTTTCATTCAATAAATATTTGATAACATCAGATTCAAATTTGAAATCTGAATCAATTCTGATTTTTATATATAAACCACCAGAATAAATACTTTTAATTTTATTTAACTGCAATATTGAACTATATACAGGGGATGCATTAAGCTCAGTTATTGAAGATAATTTGGACTCAGACAAAACAACATTATTTACGATAATATCATCACTCAAAGAAGAAAATATTGAGGCCTGAGAAATATTTGTTACTGAGATTCCTTTAGTATCAGAAACAGATTTCATTTGTAAAGAAAGAATATCCTTAGTAAGGTGTGAATTGACATTCCATCTAACTTTTAATTTTAAAGAATTTAATTTAGTACTAATCAAAGTCAAATTGGTTTTTGCTGAATCTAAATCCAATATTAAACTTGGCGTATCTAACTTTGTATAATGAGTGCCAGGATCTTTTTTTATCGGTCTTTCCATGTTATTCCACCTAAAATTTATAAAAATAGATTAATAATAAATCAATTTCTTTTCAATCAATAAAAAGGAATTAATAATTAATCTAATGCAGATATATTTTTATTTAATGATGAAAAAACAAAACCTGGCTTAGAAGATATATTGTTTTTTACAAATAATATCAAAGAAATTAAAGCTGAAGATAAGAATGAAATATAGAAAGAAACAAATAAATCTCCTGAATATGGGATTGAAGAAACTAAAGGTGACCAATCAGGTTTTGGAAAAAGTAATGTGCCTAATATTAATCCTGTTATCATTGAAATTACTGCATCATTCCCATTAAATTTAGAACTATACAAACCAAAAAATACTGGGAATAAAATAGCGCAACAAACCATATCTGCAATTAAAAACAAATAAAGGACACTATATCCCTGTGAAGCTATAATTACTGCAGGAATCAAACATAAATAAGGAGTAATTTTCATAGCATTACTTAAATGATTAGATCCTCTTGGTAATACATCATATAAATCAGTACCTATAATACTTGATATGGAATTAAACAAAGTATCCAGACTACTTGCAACCAGCATTATAGCCAAAACAAGAAAAATCATTATCACCCACTGAGGGGAAATTTTCATAATGGTATCAAATAAAGCTATAGAAGCATTAGACGCAGTATCAATTCCTACTGCGAGAATTCCTATAAATCCAAATATAAAAACTACAGGGATCACAATAATACTAGATATTCCAAATGATTTTATTAAAGATTTTTTATCAGTAACACTATAAATTCTTTGCCATAATCCTTGATGAAACATATTAGCAGATAAAATAGCAATCATCAAAGTTAAACCAAATTTACCATCATCCCAAGAAGACAATGACATTAGACTATCATCAAGATTATTAAATTCTTTAGTCACAGAGCTATTAAGAAAAATTGTTAATACCCCAATGATTATTAAAGGCAATATAAATCTAAATTGATATTTATCAGTAAATATAGATGCCTTAATTCCTCCTACCACAACATAAGTTGAAGCACATAAGCCAATTATTAATGCAGTTATCCAATTTGGTATATCTCCAATTAGATTTGCTGCTGATGAAATACCAGTAAGTTCCGCGCATAAAAAAACCAACATATAAAAGATAGAAATTATTGCAACAAAGCTATGCCCTAATGATCCGTATCTATACTTTACAAATTCTGTAACAGAATGCCCTGAAGGCATCAACTCCCTAATTCTGCTACCAATAATGGCAAAGGCTACAAATGGTAATGCCTGACCAAAGGAATAACCTAATATTCCATTTATTCCATGGCCAACACCTGTTTCAGATGGGCTAAATAAAATCCATGCTCCAAGCATAGAAGAAACTAATGTACTTATAGAAGTCAACGAATTAACATTATTTCTATCAACAACATAGTCTTCAAGTGAAGTTTTTAATTTCCGAAAATTCCAATAAACTATTCCGAAAAAAAACAGTGAGACGATAATAACAATAATGTATGAATACGTTTGCATAATTCCTCCATTTTTTTTATTAACGGAGAATCTACGCTGGCATTATCCAGATCAGTTTCAGGGTCGATGAACTAGCATCCTCTCAGCAATTGCTCCCCATTATATTTAACAATCATGCTATAAATCGTTATAAAACACAACCTTAAAATTGATTTATTAAAAAAGTTCTGTTACTTTAACTAATATTATTTCAATATGGATAAAGAAATGAATGGATCAGAATTATTAGCAGAAATATTAAAAAAAGAAAATATAAAATTTTTAAGTTGTTTTCCGTCTACCGCATTAATTGAATCCTGTGCAGAAATTAATATAAAACCTATAATATGCAGACAAGAAAGAATGGGAGTTGCAATAGCTGATGGAATAAGCAGATCTACGGGAGGAAAGCAAATTGGAGTATTTGCTATGCAAGGAGGGCCAGGGGCTGAAAATTCTTTTCCAGGAGCAGCTCAATCTTTCGCAGATAATGTGCCCGTACTATTAATACCAGGAGGAGAAAGTTTAAATAAATCTTTCATTTCTCCAAATTTTGTTTCCACAAATAATTATTCCAATGTAACTAAATGGTTGGCACAGGTAAATGATGTAAATCGTCTCCCACAAATATTAAAAAGAGCATTTTATGCATTGAAAACAGGAAAGCCAGGACCTGTATTAATAGAAATACCTGCTGAAATATGGGATCAAAATTTAAATGAATTAAATTATGATCCTGTTAAAAGAAATTTAGTCAGACCTGATCAATCAGAAACTAATGAAATAGCTGATATAATCATTAATGCTAAAAATCCAGTTTTGTATACCGGGCAAGGAATTATGTATTCAGATGCAGAAGAAGAGTTATTAAAATTTGCTGAACTTCTAAACATACCAGTAATGACTACTATGCCAGGAAAAAGTTCTTTTCCTGAAAACCATGCCCTATCACTAGGAGCATCCGCTGTCTCAACAACAAAAATGATCCATCATTTCCTTAACAAATCTGATGTTGTAATAGCTATAGGAACAAGTTTAACTAGAACACCGTACGGAAGAGATATTCCAGAAGGTAAAACAATAATACATTCTACTAATGATCCATTCGATATTAACAAAGATTATAATGCTGATTATGGGCTGATAGGAGATTCCAAACTTGTTTTACAAGATTTAATTTCTTGCGTAAATAAAAAAGTGAATAATTTTGATAAGTATAATAACAAAAATATAAGACAAGAGATAAAAGAAATAAAAGACGAATGGCTCGGGGAATGGCAAAGCAAGTTACACTCAGATGAGACTCCTCTTAACCCATACAGAATTGTCAATGATTTGATGAACACTGTAGATCTAAATAATACAATCATGACACATGATGCTGGAAGTCCAAGAGATCAAATAATCCCTTTTTGGGAATGCACTTCTCCAAAATCTTACATAGGATGGGGTAAAACTACTCAACTAGGATATGGATTAGGAGTAATCATGGGAGCAAAACTAGCAAACCCTGAAAAATTATGTATAAATATTATGGGTGATGCTGCTATAGGTATGGTTGGAATGGATATTGAAACTGCAGTAAGAAATAACATAGGGATACTTACAATTGTATTAAATAACGGTGCAATGGCTATAGAAAGACCTTCAATGCCAACTTCAATAGAAAAGTACAAAGCACATTCTCAGGGCGGAAATTATAAACAAGTTGCTGAAGCATTAGGCGGATGGGGAACAAGAGTAAGCAAACCTGAAAAAATCATCAGTGCACTACAAGAAGCAATTAGTATTACCGAATCAGGAAAACCCGCACTTGTAGAATTTATAACTAAAGAAAACTTTGATTTTTCCAAATATGAATAATATTTCTGATCAATCAAATATGTGTCCAATATGCGATACAAAAAGTAATAAATTATTGATAGAAGTAAATTATGAAGTAATAAAAAATATTTCTAATTCAGAATTTAACAATCCTGAATTGTTTAAATGGTTAAAATGCGAAAATCAAAATTGCAATTTTTGGACAAGAGAGCCAAAAAGATAATAAGGAGAACTAATGACTGCTAAAAAATCATCTCAAATAATTGCACTTGGTGGCGGGGGAGTTGGGTTAGATAAATTTAATCTTGCAATAGATAATTATAAAATTAAAGCATCCGGTAAGAAAAAACCTAAAATAGCTTTTATTCCAACTGCCGTTGGAGATTCTGCTTTTGCGATAGAAAGATTTTACAGAGTGTTCCCTTCAGAGAGAGCAATTGCTAGTCATTTACCATTATTTAGCAGAGACCAAAGAGACTTAGAAGATTATTTATTAAATCAAGATATTATAGAAGTATCAGGGGGAAATACTGCAAATATGTTATCAATATGGGAAATTCACGGAATTGATAAAATATTAGAAAAAGCTTGGCAAAATGGAATTGTATTAACTGGAGCAAGTGCGGGAATGATCTGTTGGTATGAATGCAGTGTAACTGATTCTTTTGGTCCCTCATCATCATTAGTCAGCCCCGGTTTAGGTATTAATAATAGAACGATGTTAAAAGAATTAAATACAGGGTTGGGATTTTTAAAAGGGAGTGCATGCCCGCACTATAATGGCGAAGAAGATCGTAAACCCACATACGAAAAATTAATCAAAAATAAAATACTATCTGATGGGATAGCTCTGGATGACTATGTTGGAGCTCATTATATAAATGATAAATTAATAAAGCTTATTACCCCTAAAAATGGTTCCAAAGGATATGAAGTTTCATTAAAAAATAACGTTGTCAAAGAAACTATTATTGAACCTGAATTAATCAGTTAATTTTACCCTATGATACAACTGTTCATTTCATTTATAGGAATAGCCTCGGGCCAATTCGCTGAAGTCGTAGATAATACAATGTTAAATTTAGCATTGCCTACTATTAGCAATGACCTGAATATCGCCTTATCTTTAATACAATGGATACCCATAACATTTGTATTAGCAACAAGTTCATTTTTATTACCTATGGGTAAATTAGCCGATATTTATGGCAGAAAAAAAATCTACCTTATTGGTTTGATTATATTTGGAATATTTGTAACTTTAGCAGGTAGGTCAGAAATACTAATAACACTTATATTATTTAAATCATTGCAAGGAATAGGATCTGCTGCAATCCAATCCAATGGTATGGCTATGATAATGCAACTATTTCAAAAACAGGACAGAGGAACTTCTCTAGGAATTTTTATGTCTATAATTGGTGTGGGATCAGTAACAAGCCCAATAATTGGAGGCTATATTATAGATAACTTTGGTTGGAGAGGCATATTTAACTTTGTATCTATCATTACTATTTTAAGCTTATTATTCACTGTCTTTTTAAAGCTGAAAAACGCTAATAACAAAAAAACCTCTAACTACGAATTCGATTGGCAAGGAACAATACTATCTACAATATCACTTTCCTCATTAATTATAAGTATATCTATGTACACAACATCTCATTGGAATGCAATTTGGTTAATGACAGGAATTCCAATAACTATAATATTTCTACTTCTATTTATTTTATGGGAAAAAAACAATAATTTATCAAACCCTTTAATTGATATAAAATTATTTGACCATAAAAGCTTTTCTTTAGGAAGTGTAGTAAGATTTTTATCTTTCATAGCTAATTCACCTATATATTATCTTTCTCCATTTTTACTAATAAATGGTTATGGATTATCATCATCAAAAACAGGTTTATATATATTGCCCGGACCTTTGATGATGGCAATTTCCGGGCCTTTTGCAGGAAAATTATCAGACAAAATAGGTAGTTATTATCCCAGAATAGCAGGAGCATTGTGTTTAACCATTTCAGTTTCATTATTTCTTTTAGCTACAATCTTAAATAAAGAATTTGTAATGATAGCTTATGCATTTCAAGGCCTTGGAATGGGAATTTTTGGTGCGGCAAATACAAGTTATATATTTACTTCAGTCAAAGAAAATAATTATGGCAGTGTAAACGCTTTTTTAACTCTTACAAGAACTTCAGGAAATATAATTGGGATATCAATTTCAACTGCTCTAGTATTAGCATTTCTATCTACATCAAACAATGAATTAAATAGCGTGAATCCTGATACATTAAGTTATATATCATCTATAAGTAAAGCTTTTATTTTACCTACATTTTTATCAATAATTACTTTTATTCTAACCATCAGTTTGAAAGATCAAAAAATAATATAAAATTATCATTTTTTACACAAAACAATTTTGTATTTTGATAATATGATTTTGGAGCAATATAAATGACCAAAAATATTACTGCAATTATCAGACCTAACGAAAGATATACTGAAATATCATCAGGAGATATGACCAGAATAGCCGGTGTAGCGAAAGAAACATCAAATTCTCAAAACATACACCTAGCTATAGCAGAAATACCTCCAGGTAAATCATCTTCCCCGCATTTACATCTAAATTGTGAAAGTGCAATATATGTTCTTTCAGGCGAAGGGATATTTGTAGCAGGTAAGAAATTAGAAAAGCATAATAAAATACAAACAGGAGATTTTATTTATGTACCGCCAGATGCTCCTCACAAACCAATAAATATAAGTAATGAAGCATCATTATTATTATTGGTTGCGCGAAATCAGCCGACTGAAATTGTAAAAGAAATAAAAAATGAAAATGAACTTTCAAAAAATTACAAACAAAACAATGATTGTACTGTAATATCTTCTGAACATAGCGAAACCCAATCTTCAGAAACTGAAAAAGTCAATGTAGGGGTTTCAAAAAACACCAGCAATTCAAAATCAATCTATATGTCCAAAATTGAACTATTACCGGGAATTAGCACACTTCCACACAAACATTCTGATTTTGAAACAGCAATTTTTATAAATTCAGGCAAAGGTTTATTTATTTCAAATAATAAATTAGATTCCCATTTTAGTGTTACAAAAGAAGACTTTATATATATACCTGAAAAATTTAACCATAAAATATCAAATGTTGACTCAAATAATTCTTTGACTATGATTGTAGCCAGAAATAATATAGATCATAATATTGTATAAATATCACTAAAATTATGAGTGCTAGTAAAAATATAAAACCTGGTGTAGCAAATAGTATCACTATAAGAGCAAAATACCCAAATACAACCGGAATGCTTGCAAAAATAATTAATACTATAAGCAACAATGGCGGTGATATGTCAGCTATTGATGTCGTATCTATTGAAGGTGATTTTATTGTCAGAGATCTTACAATAAATACTAATGGAAATGATCATGCTGAAAAAATAATTGGAAAGCTTAATATTCTAAAAGAAGTTAATATACAAAATGTTTCTGACCAAACATTTTTATTACATCTTGGAGGTAAAATCGAAGTAAACAGCTCTTTTGATATTACTACAAGAGACGATATGTCAAAAGCTTATACTCCAGGGGTCGGTAGAATATCATCTCATATTCATCAAACCCCCGAAGCAGCATGGGCTTTAACAACTAAAAGTCACACTATTGCAGTAGTAACTGATGGCAGCGCTGTATTAGGATTGGGAAATATAGGACCAGAAGCAGCTTTACCAGTAATGGAAGGTAAAGCCATGATTCTTAAAAATTTTGCAAATGTAGATGCATGGCCTATATGTTTAAATACTCAAGACGAAGATGAAATAGTTGACATTGTCAAAGCAATTTCTCCAGGTTTTGGAGGTATCAATCTTGAAGATATCAGTGCCCCAAGATGTTTTTATATTGAACAAAGATTAAAACAAGAAATTGATATACCTGTATTTCATGATGATCAACATGGTACTGCTATTGTTGTCTTAGCAGCATTAATAAATTCTTTAAAAATAGTAAACAAAAAACCAAAAGATTTAAAAGTTGTAATAGCTGGAGTTGGAGCAGCAGGGATAGCCTGTTCAAATATATTAATGGATTTTGGAGTGAAAAATATCATTGGAATAGACAGGCAAGGAATAGTTTCAAGAAATAGAAATTACAATGATAATATTTACAAAAAGAATTTCGCTGCAAAAACGAATCCTGAAAATATAAAAGGAGATCTGAAAAAAGCATTAAAAAATGCTGATTGTTTTATAGGGCTTGCAGGGCCAAACATGGTAACAACAAAAATGTTAGAACAAATGAAATCTGAAAGTATAGTATTTGCATTAGCCAATCCTATTCCTGAAATAATGCCAGAATTAATACCATCAAATGTTAAAGTTATGGCAACAGGGAGATCAGATTACCCTAATCAGGTAAATAATTCCTTAGCATTTCCAGGAATCTTCAAAGGGATCCTAGAGGTAAGAGCAAAAACAATCACAGACAAAATGAAAATTTCAGCAGCAAAGGCCATAGCATCAGTCATACCAAGGCGATTGTTAAACCCAGATTTTATTATTCCAAGTGTATTTGATAAAAATGTGGTTAAAAGTGTGTCAGAAAACATAGCTTCAGCTGCAGTCAAAGAAGGTGTTGCCAGAAAAAAGAAAACTGGTATAAATTATTATTCATTTAAAAATTAAGAAGGATTAATTATGAGTATAAATGTTCATATATCTATTGATATGGAAGGAGTAAGTGGTGTTGTACACACTGATCAAACAGGACAAAAAGGTTATGATTATAATATGATGCGTAAAGCAATGACGCTTGAAGCAAATGCTGCAATTGAAGGTAGTTTTGAAGCTGGTGCAACAACTGTAATTGTAAATGACAGCCATGGTTCTATGAGAAACCTGCTTCCATACATGCTTGATCAAAGAGCAGAATTGATTAGTGGATCCCCTAAACCATTAGGGATGATGCAAGGTGTTGAAAATAACCCTGATATCTCAATGTGTATAGGTTATCATTCAAGACCTGGTGAGAAAGGAATATTAAGTCACACTATAAGAGGGTCAAGTGTAGTACAGCATTTTTATATTAATGACAAACCATCTTCAGAACTTGAAATAAATGCCGGAATAGCAGGATATTATAACGTACCAATTGGTTTGATAGCAGGAGATTCAGATATTGTAAATGACGCAAAAAATCTTATTCCAAATATAGTTGGAGCTCCTGTAAAAGAAACGATTAATAAATTTTCAGCTAAAAATTTATCAGGAAATGAAGCATTTAAATTAATTAAAAACAAAGCTATTGAATGCGTTCACAATTATAAAGAATTCACTCCAATAACATACAAAACCCCAGTAAAGATGTCTGTAGAATTTTCAAGTGATCTTATGGCAGATGTGGTCAGTATGATGCCTGGTATAAAAAGAGATTCAAGGCAGGTTATTTCATTTGAATCAGAAGATTACATAGAAGCGTGGAAATGCATGTATGCAGCTATACTTCTTGCAGGGATTTCTTATTAATTAAAGTCAGATTCGAATACATCTTGTAAATTTCCCAATCTACTCTGCCATTCAGTACCAAGTTTAATTTCAAGATCTCTATTCTCATATCCTTTGGAATTTTCAACATCAGGTAAATTTAAATAATAATCAGCCGTTTGTGCTAACCAATCTTCTACTTTTGTAGTTTTAAAATTAAAATCAATATCTGATTTAGACAAATCATGTATATATGGATAATTTCTCAATAAAGGTGGGGAATATTTATCAGATGGTTTGCCATATTCATTTATTCCTCCCAAGTATTTATCTGTAAAAGTACTAGGAACCAAAAATAATTTGGGTTCAGTATTTAATATATTGGATAATATTCTTACCCAACTACTTGATGTAAAGATTTCATGTGAAGCAATATGATAAATTTGATTCAAAGTTTTATCTGATTTCATAGAGTCTAAAAATGCTTGTGCCGCATCGCCAGAATAAAGAGTTCTAAATGGATTTTCAACTTTACTTGGTATTACAATGCCTCGATTATCTGATACTCTTTGAATCCACCACCAAATTCTACCTGTAGGATCATCTTCTCCCATAATGGCAGGAATTCTCATAATAACATATGGGATATCAAAATTTTCTATAATCCATTTTTCACAATGCCTTTTCCTGGCGCCATATTCTAATTCCTTAGGATCATAATCATATGTCAAATCATCCCAATTTACCTGATTTTCTCGAAAAGGAACATTTAACTCAAAATCTAATAATGCTTCCTCTGGAGTCCCGTAATCCCACTTACTATAAATCGAACCTGTACTCACAAAAAGGTATTTACCAACTCGTCCGTCCATAATATTACCAAAGTCTTCCACATGTTCTTTTCTATAGGCCTGAAAATCAAAAACCCAGTCAAATTCAAGGCCCTTTAATCCTGATTCGAGTTCAGATTTATTTGATCTGTCAGCTTTGATATGTTTTATCTCATTCCACCAACTTGGTTGTTGATTTCCTCTAGAAATAATAGAAATCTCGTGTCCCTCGTTTAATAAATTACGAACAAGTAGTTTTCCCATATATCTTGTACCGCCAATAACTAATACTTTCATCAGGATAAACTCTTTAATTTTTCTTTAAACACGGATGAGTTGGATTTAAGAAAAACCATCGAATAAATAATTCCCATTCCAATCATTTGTGAATTCACATTCTTTGTATATAAAACAAGAATCAAATATCCACCTGGAATACAAAGTGTTGATGAATATTTAAAAAATCTTGAAAAATAATTTATAACAAATGCCCCAGTAACAGCTAACATTCCTGGTATAGAATACATAACTAAAGTAATCCCACCTAAAGTTGCAAAACCATCACCACCTCTCATCCTATTAAATACAGATTTCCAATGCCCAAGTATTGTACTTGAAGCAATCATTAAAACAAAAATATTTTCAAAACCTAAAAATCGGGCAACAAGTATTGTTACAGATCCTTTTGTAAAATCAGCTGTAAACGCAAATATTGCAGGTTTTACACCTGAAGTTCTTAATACATTTGCTGCTCCTGCTTTTTTACTACCTTGAGCAAATAAATTTTTACCGTATTTAGAGCTAATTATTGAAGAGAAAGGTATGGCTCCAATAAAATAAGCAAATAAAATGCTACCAGAAATTTTAAAAAACATTTTTTGAGTGATTAAGCCTAACATAATAGTGTCGATATTTTTATACTGCAGGGAATCATATTACATTAATCATACATATAATATGCTTTAATCGATTAAATTATGAATATTTACTTTTCAAATCCACGGATGCAATAGATAACTCTTTTAGTTTTAAATAAGCTTCATCTAAATCCATAGGATTAGAAGATGATGGAGCAAAACCACAATCGGGATTTAAAGTTATATTATCTGTCCCTAAATAATTTATAGCTTCTTCAACTTTTGAAACAATAGACTCAGATTTTTCTATATCTTTAGAAGTATGGTCTACTACTCCCATACCTAAAATTTTATCTCTTGGGAAAGTTTTTAAAATATCGAGTCCTCCGGCAACCGG